>Ga0209502_10000048_pt1 | contig 124476 bp, 115 predicted proteins | sample ArcticOcean_MG_C_10_FD_187442 | JGI IMG/M metagenome (GOLD analysis project Ga0209502, IMG submission 187442) | Marine microbial communities from western Arctic Ocean - ArcticOcean_MG_CB11_90 (SPAdes) (version 2) | ecosystem: Environmental > Aquatic > Marine > Oceanic | place: Arctic Ocean... | reverse complement strand
ACGCGGCGTGAGACGGACACCTCGAGCTGCTGCAGTGGGCGCGCGCGAACGGCTGCCCGTGGAACGAGAGGACGTGTCGTGGGGCGGCGGAGGGCGGGAATCTCGAGGTACTGCAGTGGGCGCGCGCGAACGGCTGCCCGTGGGACATTCGGACGTGCGCTTTCGCAACGTCGAACGGGCACTTCGAGTTATTATCTTGGGCTCAGGCGAACGGCGCACCGCAATAGGTGAGAAGAAGACACTTTTGGAAAACACTAGTTTACGGTACATACTTCATACTTCGAAGACTACGTGGTACTATCCTTACTGCCATCCCTACCTACATCCCGCACTCCGCTAACCCGCGCATGGTGACGAGCCCCATTAGCGTTCGCGTTTCGTCCGTGGACACCACCGGTAAATAGTCAACCGAGTTCCCTCCTTGTTCCATTCGGACGTGCGCGTCGAACGCCACGAAAAGCTGAAGCTTCCAAAAGAGTTTCCAAAGTGCTTTTAGAAGGATCTTCGTCCTTCGGCAGGCCACCTCGGCACTCTTCAAAACCACGACAGTCAATCGTTTGAATCTCTCGGCTGTTGAATAAAAGCCGCCGCCCTGCGATCGCGCCCTTCACATCTGTGACGCCTGCGTAGTAGTTGCTACGCGACGCCGTTAAGCAGTGCGTGCCCTTGATTCGTTTCCCTGTCTTCACGAAGTTTTTCTCTTCACGCCACGCCCTCTCCGCGCGATCACGGGAAACGCCTACCCATCGCGCGCGCCGACAAAAACGACGCTTCGCGAATCAGATATTTTCACGCAAGGCCCGCTGAGTTTTAAACCAAGCTTTGACCCTGACCCGTTCGCCCCATCGCAGGAACCCGACAACCATGGCTGCCATGACCTTCGCCGCGGCGATGCCCGCGACCCGCGTTTCGTTCGCGCCCAAGCGCGCCTGCAAGGCGCGCGTCGTGACCCGAGGTGTTGTCGCCTCCGCGGGCAAGCGCGGTACGTACACCTGCAAGCCCAAGCCGTCGTAATCTTGTCGTTTTTTTTTTCCCGCACGCGCCTCTTGCTCTTGGGTTGTGCAAACTCTGCAAGAAACAGCAAGAAGACAACGAGCTTACGCTCAGATCTGCGCGAAGTCGTGACGAGTCGGGCGCGCGACACACACGCACAACACGAACGACCACGAGAAACGACGTACCACTACTGTCGTCCTTTTGGTGTTCCACGTTCCGTCCCGACCTCGACAATGTCCCCCGCCTGCTTCTTCGATCGAAACCTGACCCTGTTTCCTTCTTTTCAATTTTCATCCAAAAGACGTCTCCGCCGACGCCGTGTCCCTCCCCGAAGCCCCCCTTTGCCCCAAGTCCGCGGAAGCCATCTCCGCGAACATCGTGTACCAAACCAGCAAGGTCGGTGCGATGCCGCTTTCCTTCGAAACAAGCGACATGTACCGCGCCACCAGCGAGTCGGTCCGCGAGCAGCTCATGGAGAACTGGAACGCGACGTACAAGCACTTCCACGCGGAGAACCCGAAACAGGCGTACTACATCTCCATGGAGTTCCTCCAAGGCCGCGCGCTTACCAACGCGATTGGTAACTTGGGTTTAACGGGGGAGTACAGCGACGCGCTGAGGACGTTGGGGTATAACCTGGAGGACTGCGCGTCCGTTGAGAGGAACATGGGCCTCGGCAACGGCGGCCTCGGGCGCCTCGCCGCGTGCTTCCTCGACTCAATCGCCACCCTGAACCTCCCCGCCTGGGGCTACGGCTTGCGGTACAAGTACGGCCTGTTCAAGCAGGGCATCGACCCTACTACCGGTCAGCAGATGGAGTACGCGGATGACTGGCTTGAAGTGGGGAACCCGTGGGAAGTCAAGAGGCAAGTCGCGCACAAGATAAGCTTCGGCGGCGCCGTCACGGACGGCGTCTGGGTTCCCGGCCAAACAATCAACGCCGTGGCGTACGACTCGCCTATTCCCGGGTACAAAACCAAAAACTGCATCTCCCTGAGGCTTTGGGACGCCGAGGTGGCGCCCAAGGATTTCGACCTCGCCAGTTTCAACGCCGGCGACTACGAAACCTCCATGGCGGAAACCAACCTCGCGCAGCAGCTCTGCGCGGTGCTGTACCCAGGCGACGGCACGCGGGAAGGCAAGGCGCTGCGTCTTTCCCAGCAGGTACGTATTGGGCCTTTCCCAAATCCCAACACTGTTTGCCCATACAAGTACTGACACTTTCTTTCACAATCGCAGTACATGCTGTGCTCGGCGTCCGTGCAGGACATCTTGGCGCGGTTCAAGGAGCGGGGCAACGACTGGCCCTCGCTTCCCACGAAAGTGGCGATCCAGATGAACGACACGCACCCCACGCTCGCCGCCCCCGAGCTCATGAGGATTCTGATGGACCAGGAAGGCATGGACTGGGACACGGCGTGGGGTTTGACGAGCAAAACCGTGGCGTACACCAACCACACCGTGATGCCCGAAGCCCTGGAGAAGTGGCCCCTTGAGTTGATGCAGGAGCTCCTGCCCAGGCACGTCGAGATCATCATGAAGATCGACGAGCAGTTCATCGCGAGCGTTAAGAAGGCGTACCCCAAGGCCACCGAGGCTGAGATGACCGCCAAGCTTGGTGCCATGCGCATCCTGGAGAACTACGTCACCCCCGAAGCCGCCGCCGCCGCTGCCGCGGTCAAGGCGAAGGCCGCCGCTGCGAAAGCCACCGTCGACCCGGCGTACAAGGGCACCGTCGCGGAGACGGAGACGGAGGAAGCGATCCCCGCTCCCATGGTACGGATGGCCAACCTTTGCTGCATCGCGGGTTTCGCAATCAACGGCGTGGCCGCGATTCACTCAGAAATCGTACGAACGTTCACGTTCAAGGATTTCGCGGAGCTGTACCCCGAGAAGTTCCAGAACAAAACCAACGGGGTTACCCCGCGCCGGTGGTTGGCGTTTTGCAACCCGCAGCTCTCGGGCGTGATCACCGAAGCCATCGGCACGGACGAGTGGGTCACGGACACCGCGCTTCTTGAAAAGCTCGCACCGCTCGCCAAGGACGCTGATTTGCAGAAGAAGTGGAAGGACGCGAAGATCGAGCGCAAGAAACTGTGCGCCAAACTCATTCTTGACAGCACCGGAGTCAAGGTTCCGATCAACGCCATGTTCGACATCCAAATCAAGCGCATCCACGAATACAAGCGCCAGCTCCTGAACATCATGGGTATTATTCACCGGTACAACGAGATGAAAGCCATGACCCCCGCTGAGAGGGCGAAGGTCACCCCGCGCGTATGCGTCTTCGGAGGCAAAGCCTACGCCACATACCTGCAAGCCAAGCGCATCGTGCGCCTCGTGACCGCGGTTGGCGACGTGGTGAACAACGACCCGGAAATCGGCGACCTGCTCAAGGTGGTGTTCGTCCCCGACTACAACGTCTCCCTCGCGGAAACCCTGATTCCCGCCTCCGAGCTGTCGCAGCACATCAGCACCGCCGGTACCGAGGCTTCAGGTACCAGCAACATGAAGTTCCAGATGAACGGGTGTTTGATTCTCGGCACCCTGGACGGCGCGAACGTGGAGATTCGCGAGTGCGTGGGCGAGGAGAACTTCTTTTTGTTCGGCATCGAGGAACCAGCGGTGGAACCCGCGCGGGCGGAACGGGCGGCTGGGGAGTTCGTCCCCCCCGCTTCCTTCACTGCGGTGATGGACTGCATCAAGGCCGGGACCTTCGGCGCCCCCAACGAGTTCGACGAGCTCCTGTGGTCGCTGGAAGGCGACTCCGGGTTCGGCAGAGGCGATTACTTCCTCGTCGCGAAGGATTTCCAATCCTACGTCGAGTGCCAAGCCACCGTGGACGCCGCGTACAAGAACCAAGATAAGTGGACCGAGTCGTCCATCATCAGTACCGCGTTTTCGGGGAAGTTCAACTCCGACCGCACAATCGACCAGTACGCCACGGAAATCTGGGACATCAAGCCTTTGCCCGTGCCGTGATTCGTGACGAAGGCACAAAGTTTTTTTGGGACGCAAACGAAGAAAGAAATATACCTTCTTTAGGTGTAAGTTACGGTGAAGTTCCCCCCGTGCGGTTCAGAGGTTTGCTATTTTTCGCGGACCTCCGTTGGGTTTGTTCCAACATCCAAACAATCCCCAACACCGGTACCCGCATCGCGCGACTTACTTGTTATACACCTACCGCTTAAGTATTTCAGTCATGTCGCTTCAGTACTCTTTTGTTGTGTCACTCTCGTTCTGATTCGAAAGACGGTTGTACGATTCGCCGAAAAGATGAGTTCTATACCTGCAGAAGCAGAGAAGGTAAAACTGTTCTGTTCTAAACGATCTGTGGTTCACGAATGCATGCACTACACTTCGTGCGCTCCGCGCTGTCGTGTCGTGCTCCTTCCGGACGCTTCGCAGGCCACGGACACAGCCTCGGTGAATAGACGCGCGACGACGCGATAGTCGCTTGTGGCCGGACGTGGAATCTCCGGGATACCGTGGGACACGAGACGCGATGGGACGGAAACGGTGCTCGCATGGAAAGGAAAAGAGAAATTGTGTGGAGTGCACCCCCTGCCCCCACGGCAAGCTGAAACAGCACTGCGCGGAGTGCTACCCCTGCCTTCACGGCAAGGTGAAATACAGGTGCGCGGAGTGCAACCCCTGCCCCCACGGCAAGCTGAAAGGCAACTGCGCGGAGTGCGTCGGTTGCCCTCACGGCAAGGTGAAAGGCAGCTGCAAGGAGTGCAACGCCTGCCCCCACGGCAAGCTGAAAGGCAACTGCACGGAGTGCAACCCCTGCCCTCATGGCAAGCTGAAAGGCAACTGCGCGGAGTGCAACCCCTGCCCTCACGGCAAGCTGAAACACGGCGGCGCGGAGTGCAACACCTGCCCCCACGGCAAGCGGAAAAGCGACTGCGCGGAGTGCGGCGGTTGCCCTCACGGCAAGGTGAAAGGCAGCTGCAAGGAGTGCAACGCCTGCCTCCACGGCAAGCTGAAAGGCAACTGCGCGGAGTGCAACCCCTACCCCCACGGCAAGCTAAAACGCCGGTGCGCGGCGTGCACCCCCTGCCCCCACGGTAAGCGGAAACAGGGCTGCCCGGAGTGCACGCCCTGCCCTCACGGCAAGCTGAAACAGGGCTGCCCGGAGTGCACCCCCTGCCCTCACGGCAAACTGAAAAAGAACTGCGCGGCGTGCAAGAGAGACACTGTTACGACTTAATCGTGACACACGTAGATAGCACAAGTGAAACCGCAAACGGCTCGGGGACGGGTTTGTGATATTTTTACGTTACATTCGCGTCGCGTCGGTGTGTTCTGCCCGCTCCACATAACTTGCGTTTCAGTTTTAGTACGGAAAGTAGATGCGCGGCGGCGGCGGCGTCGCCCCCGTCGTCGAACAAAATCTCTCTCTCTCCATTATAAATACAGTCTCCTCGTCTCCTCCCTACTTCACGGTGATCTTTTCTCGTATGAAGTCGTACGTCGCGACTAGTTTCGCACTCAATGCTGGCGAGTTATCTGCTAACCGCACCAGCGCGTCCCGAAGTGGCGTGCACTGCGTCACCACCGTGGTCACCCCTTTCCCGAACCCGAACAAGCCTTTCTTGGTGCACTGCAAATCATTCCCCACCCAGCCGCACCCCAAAGTGACGCACTCCCGGCACGACTCCGCGGGGCAAACTCCGCCGCCTCCCGCGGAGACGGGGTCTAAAAGGAGCGCCAGGACGAGAAGCAGGACAAGCAGGGCGGAGACGCGACGGGCCATCATCGGGACAGACTCGAGGCGACGGCGTGCGATTGGAACTGACAGCTCTCTCAACGGGTAGGGAACTGACAGAAAGTGGAAAAATTTTCAGCTCGAAAAGACAATTCCTGCCGCCATTTACCCTAGCAGACGTCATCGCGCGCGCGCGATCGCACAGACTCGGGCGCGCGCACACACCACGCGCAGCCTGTGTGACCCCACCTCGCGGCGGCAGGTGACGCACAGAAGGTCCACGCGCGGAAAAACAACCGAGACGGCGGTTGCGGTTGCGGGAGCGAGTAGACACCCTGTCACCCAAGTGGCGTCTGCGGGTGGAATCTTGTCGCCGGGCGCGAAAGCAAAGCGGCGTTAAAAAAACCGGCCCGGCGTCATGGATCCGGACGCCGATGCCGCGGAACAAACCCGGCTCGAGGAAAAAGGTACGCGCCCTGTTCTTGCAACAACCACTGTGTGTGTGTGTGCGCGGTCGTGGGAAACACCGCGACGTCGCGTCGCCGCACACGCGCGTTTTCCGGCACCACCACGAACGTACCAATCCCGTCGCCACAAATATCACTCCGCAATCACTCGCTCACAAACACGCCATCCCCACCCCTCTGTTCCCCCCCCCCCCCCCCCCCCCCCCCCCCCCTCGACCTCAACAGCTCGCAAATGGCAGCAGCTCAACAGCAAGCGCTACGGCACCTCGCGCAAGTTCGGATACGTGGAACCCCCGAAGGAGGAGATGCCGCCGGAGGTACGTCAAGAGAGGACCATAATCTTTCCCGCCCCGATCGATCGATGCGACTGCGGTGTCATCGTTGAGGCGACACTACACGTCTCGAAGATCCCGAATGAACACCTCGAGTCTGAGTCGAGTTCTCCCGTTCACTACTGGTATCTCACCGAACCACACGCGTATCCTGCCATTCCCTGAACCCAGCTCCCTCTGATTCCAAACGTAATCACCTCACACCTCACCCGACCAAAACCAAAACCCAACAGCACGTGCGCAAGATCGTGAAGGACCACGGCGACATGAGTTCGCGGAAATTCCGGCACGACAAGCGCGTTTATCTCGGCGCCTTGAAGTTCGTGCCGCACGCGGTTTTCAAGTTGCTGGAGAACATGCCCATGCCGTGGGAACAGGCGAGGCACTGCGAGGTGATTTACCACATCACGGGGGCGATTACGTTTGTCAACGAAACCCCCAAGGTTGTGGAACCGATTTACGTGGCGCAGTGGGGAACGATGTGGATCATGATGCGCCGGGAGAAGCGGGACCGACGGCACTTCAAACGCATGCGTTTTCCTCCGTTCGACGACGAAGAGCCGCCTCTTGATTATGCGGATAACCTGCTCGACGTGGATCCACTAGAAGCGATCGAGTTGGAGCTCGACCCGGAGGAAGACGGCGCCGTGGCGGAGTGGTTCTACGAACACAAGCCGCTGCGGTACACCAAGTTTCTGAACGGCTCGTCCTACAAGAAGTGGCACCTGCCGTTGCCCGTGATGAGCAACCTTTACCGGCTCGCGGGGCAGTTACTGAGCGACACCGTGGATAAGAACTACTTTTACCTTTTCGAGGACAAGGCGTTCTTCACCGCAAAGGTGCGGGACTTTCCCAATCACCACACACCGCCTCTGCGATTGCCCATGCTCGTCCTGCGAAGGGACTATTCCCTCTGACTGTTTACTAATACACGCTACGAGAGACTGACACTTTCTTGTTAATCGTATCAGGCGCTTAACATGTGCATTCCGGGCGGCCCCAAGTTCGAGCCCCTGCACCGGGACATGGACAAAGCGGACGAGGACTGGAACGAGTTCAACGACGTGAACAAGCTCATCGTGCGGCACGCCAACCGCACGGAGTACAAAGTCGCGTTCCCGTACCTGTACAACAACCGCCCGCGAAAAGTGCACATCCCCCCGTACCACCACCCGATGGTGATGTACATCAAAACCGAGGACCCGGATTTGGTACGTCTCGGGCGTTTCCCAAATCCCACGACGACTGTTTTACCGAAGCTGGTGACTGTTGTCCCTACATCGCGATATACTCGTTCCAGAAGGGCGCATTACCTCTGCCCATACTCGTACCAGAAGGGACGGTTATTACCTCTGCCCTGACTGTTTACTCATACACGTTACGAAAGACTGACACTTTTCTTTCACAAAAACAAGCCCGCGTTTTACTACGACCCGCTTATTCACCCGATCGCGTCGTACCGGTCGTCCGAGAACACCGGTGTTGCCCGTTCTCGGTACACCATCGGGTTTGACGAGGACGACCCGGATGATGTGTTCGAGTTACCCACGGAGTGCGTTCCTTTCTGCGAAGACGCGCCCCTTTACACGGAGAACACGATGAGCGGCATCGCGTTGGTTTTCGCCCCCGAGCCCTTCAACAAGCGCAGCGGCAACACCAAGCGAACCATAGACGTCCCCCTCGTGAACGGCTGGTTCAAGGAACACTGCCCTTCCGGGTACCCGGTCAAGGTTCGCGTGTCGTACCAGAAGCTTTTGAAGTGCTACGTCCTGAACCAGCTTCACAAGCGCCCGCCGAAAGCGGTGAAGAAGCGGAGTTTGTTCAAAGCGCTTAAGAAAACGAAGTTCTTCCAAGCCACGGAGTTGGACTGGGTGGAGGCGGGGTTACAGGTGTGCAGGCAAGGGTACAATATGCTCAACTTGCTGATTCACCGGAAAAACCTGAACTACCTGCACTTGGATTACAACTTCAACCTGAAGCCGGTGAAGACGTTGACCACGAAGGAGCGAAAAAAAAGCCGCTTCGGAAACGCGTTTCACTTGTGTCGCGAGATTCTGCGACTCACCAAGCTCGTGGTGGATTCCAACGTGCAGTACCGTCTCGGGAACGTGGACGCGTTCCAGCTCGCGGACGGGCTGCAGTACGTGTTCTCGCACGTCGGCCAGCTGACTGGGATGTACCGGTACAAGTACCGGCTGATGCGCCAGATCCGGATGTGCAAGGACTTGAAGCACCTGGTGTATTACCGGTTCAACACCGGGCCGGTGGGGAAGGGCCCGGGGGTTGGTTTCTGGGCGCCGATGTGGCGGGTGTGGCTTTTCTTTCTTCGGGGGATCGTGCCTTTGTTGGAGCGGTGGTTGGGGAACCTGCTTGCCAGGCAGTTCGAAGGGCGCCACTCCAAGGGCGTGGCGAAAACGGTGACGAAGCAGCGCATCGAGTCGCACTTTGATTTGGAGCTTCGCGCGGCGGTGATGCACGACATTCTGGACATGATGCCCGAGGGGATCAAAGCCAACAAGGCGAAGACTATTTTGTCGCACCTGAGCGAGGCGTGGCGGTGCTGGAAGGCGAACATCCCGTGGAAAGTCCCGGGGCTACCGGCGCCGGTGGAGAACATGGTGCGTATTGGGCCTTTCACCAAATTCCGGCCTCCCTGTTTACCCATACTCGTACCAGAAGGGACTATTACCTCTGCCCCGACTGTTTGTCCATACATCGCGATATATAAGACTGACACTTTTCTTTTTACAATCGCAGATTCTGCGGTACGTCAAGTCCAAAGCGGATTGGTGGACGAACGTGGCGCACTACAACCGCGAACGGATTCGACGGGGCGCCACTGTTGACAAAACCGTTTGCAGGAAGAACCTTGGTAGGTTGACTCGGCTTTGGCTGAAAGCGGAGCAGGAGCGACAGCACAACTACCTGAAGGACGGCCCGTACGTCACCCCAGAGGAGGCTGTGGCGATTTACACCACCACCGTGCACTGGCTCGAGTCGCGCAAGTTCTCGCCCATCCCGTTTCCGCCGCTTTCGTACAAGCACGACCGCAAGTTGCTGATTTTAGCGCTTGAGCGGCTGAAGGAAAACTTCTCAATCGCTGCGAAGCTGAATCAAAGCCAGAGGGAGGAACTGGGGTTGATCGAACAGGCGTTTGATAACCCGCACGAAGCGCTTTCGCGGATCAAAAGGTAAGAATTTCCCGTTTTCCACGTTCCGCCTCCCTGATTACTGCCCTGTATGGCATACGTAACATTTACCAGTACTCAGAGTACTGGCAACTATTACTAGACCCACTGCTATACCCTTTCCAATTCCGAATTCACGTCACGAGAGACTGACACTTTCGGCTTTCATCGTATCAAAAGGCACCTGCTCAGCGCGCGGGCGTTCAAGGAAGTGGGCATCGAGTTCATGGATCTGTACTCGCACCTGATTCCGGTGTACGAAATCGAACCCCTGGAGAAAATCACGGACGCGTACCTCGACCAGTACGTGTGGTACGAAAGCGACAAGCGTGGTCTTTTTCCCAACTGGATCAAACCCGCGGACACCGAGCCTCCGCCCCTGCTGGTGTACAAGTGGTGCCAAGGCATAAACAACCTCAGCGGGATCTGGGAAACTGCGGAGGGCGAAACCGTGGTGATGCTGCAAACCAAGTTCGAGCGTCTGTTCGAGAAAATTGACCTTACCATGCTGAACCGGCTGTTGCGTTTAATCGTCGACCACAACATTGCGGATTACATCACCGCCAAGAACAACGTGGTTGTGTCGTACAAAGACATGAGCCACACGAACTCGTACGGGCTGATTCGCGGGTTACAGTTCGCGTCGTTCGTGTCGCAGTACTACGGGTTGGTTTTAGATTTGTTGGTGTTGGGTTTAACAAGGGCCAGCGAAATCGCCGGCCCGCCGCAGATGCCCAACGAGTTCATCAACCACCGGTGCGTATTTCCCACCCACCACATTTCGCCTCCCTGATTGCCCATACTCGTACCAGAAGGGACGGTTACCTCTGACTGTTCAGACCGATTATGGTGACTGTTGTCCATACATCGTCCAATACACGCGATGTACTCGTACCAGAAGGGACGTCTTCCCTCTGACTGTTTGTCCATACATCGCGATACAAGACTGACATTTCTTTTTTACAATCAGGGACGTCGCCACGGAGACGCGGCACCCGATCCGGCTGTACTCTCGGTACATCGACAAGCTGCACATCTTGTTCAAGTTTACGAAGGAAGAAAGCAAAGACCTGATCCAGCGGTACCTCACGGAACACCCGGATCCGAACAACGAAAACCTCGTGGGGTACAACAACAAAAAGTGCTGGCCGCGGGATTCGCGGATGCGCTTGATGAAGCACGACGTGAACCTGGGGCGGGCGGTGTTTTGGGACATAAAAAACCGCCTTCCCCGGTCGCTAACCTCCCTGGAGTGGAACAACGGGTTCGTCAGCGTGTACTCCAGGGACAACCCCAATCTGCTGTTCAACATGTGCGGGTTCGAAGTGCGGATCATGCCGCGGGTGCGCACCACCGGCGACGTTTTCGCGAACAAAGACGGGGTGTGGAACCTACAGAACGAGCACACCAAGGAGCGGACCGCGCAGGCGTTTTTAAGGGTGGACGACGAAGCCCTGAAACAGTTTGAAAACCGCGTGAGGCAGGTGTTGATGAGCAGGTACGTATTTCCCACTCACCACACACCGCCTCCCTGTTTGCCCATACGAGACGTTAACCACTTTCTTTTCACAACCGCAGCGGCGCCACGACGTTTACGAAAATCGTCAACAAATGGAACACCGCGCTGATCGGGTTGATGACGTACTACAGAGAGGCGGTGGTGCACACCCCCGAGTTGCTTGATTTGCTGGTGAAGTGCGAGAACAAGATCCAGACCAGGGTGAAGATCGGTCTGAACAGCAAAATGCCGTCGCGGTTCCCGCCCGTGGTGTTTTACACCCCCAAGGAAATCGGCGGGCTGGGGATGCTCTCCATGGGGCACATTTTGATTCCGCAGAGCGACCTGAAGTACTCGGTACAGACCGATACCGGGGTAACTCACTTCCGATCCGGCATGTCCCACGACACCGACCAACTAATCCCGAACTTGTTCCGGTACATCCAGCCCTGGGAAGCCGAGTTTGTGGATTCACAAAGGGTCTGGGCAGAGTACGCCCTGAAGCGCCAGGAAGCGAGCGCGCAGAACCGAAGACTCACGTTGGAAGGTGAGTATTTCCCATTTACCACATTCCACAGACTGATTGCCCATACAATGTACAAGACTGACACTTTTCTTTTTACACTCAGATTTGGAAGACTCGTGGGACCGCGGGATTCCGCGCATCAACACTTTGTTTCAAAAAGACCGGCACACGTTGGCGTACGACAAAGGCTGGCGCGTGCGTACTACGTTCAAAGAGCACTGCTTGCTTCGCTTAAACCCGTTTTGGTGGACGCACTCGCGGCACGACGGGAAGCTGTGGAACCTGAACAACTACCGCACCGACGTGATCCAGGCGCTTGGCGGGGTGGAGGTGCGCGCGACATTTCCCGAATCCTGACACATTGCTTCAAGCCCCTGCGTGACGTCCGCGGCCGTCATTAGAAGGAAGTGCACTCCATGCATCACAAACGCACTGTTTTATCTCTCAGCTGGTGACTGTTTGTCCATACATCGCCCAATACAGCAAGACTCGGGACTGACACTTTGGTTAACCTGCCGCAGGGTATTTTGGAACACACGCTTTTCAAGGGAACGTACTTCCCAACCTGGGAGGGTTTGTTCTGGGAGAAAGGTACGTGATGGGCCTTTCCCAAATCCCGGCCTCCCTGTTTGCCCATACAAGACTGACACTTTCTTTGATTGGTATCAGCGAGCGGGTTCGAGGAGAGCATGAAGTACAAAAAGCTCACCAACGCGCAGCGAAGCGGTTTGAACCAGATTCCGAACCGGCGGTTCACGCTTTGGTGGTCGCCCACCATTAACCGCGCCAACGTGTACGTCGGGTTCCAAGTGCAGCTCGATTTGACTGGGATTTTCATGCACGGCAAGATCCCGACGTTGAAAATCTCGTTGATTCAGATCTTCCGCGCGCACTTGTGGCAAAAAATCCACGAGTCCGTGGTGATGGACCTTTGCCAGGTGTTCGACCAGGAACTGGACGCCCTGGAAATCGAAACCGTGCAGAAAGAAACCATCCACCCGCGCAAGTCGTACAAGATGAACTCGAGTTGCGCGGACATTTTGTTGTTCGCGGCGTACAAGTGGCAGATGAGCAAGCCGTCGTTAACCGGCGACGCGAAGGATGTTTTCGACCAGAAAGCTTCGAACAAGTTCTGGGTTGACGTACAGCTCCGGTGGGGTGACTTTGATTCGCACGACATCGAGCGGTACACGCGCGCTAAGTTTCTCGACTACACCACGGACAACATGTCCATCTACCCCTCACCCACGGGCGTGCTGGTGGGCATCGACTTGGCGTACAACCTGCACGCCGCGTACGGGAACTGGTTCCCGGGAGGCAAACCGCTTGTACAGCAAGCCATGGCCAAAATAATGAAAGCCAACCCCGCGCTTTACGTGCTGCGGGAACGCGTTCGGAAAGGGCTGCAGTTGTACAGCTCCGAACCCACCGAGCCGTACCTGAACTCGCAAAACTACGGCGAGCTGTTTTCCAACCAGGTGCGGCCTTTGGGCGTTCCCAAATCCAGGCGCTGTGTACCGCCGCGCCCCGTCGTGACGTCCACCGCCGTCTGTAAAAGGAAGTACGCCACGCAAGCGCACAAGCGCACAAGCGCTCAAGACTCGAGACTGACACTTTTCGCGAACACTCGCAGACGATTTGGTTCGTGGACGACACGAACGTGTACCGCGTGACGATCCACAAGACCTTCGAGGGTAACCTCACCACCAAGCCTATTAACGGGGCGATTTTCATTTTCAACCCGCGCACGGGGCAGCTGTTTCTGAAGGTGATTCACACGAGCGTGTGGGCGGGGCAGAAGCGCCTCGGGCAGCTGGCGAAGTGGAAAACGGCGGAGGAGGTCGCCGCGTTGGTGCGGAGCCTACCGGTGGAGGAACAACCCAAGCAGATCATAGTCACGCGGAAAGGCATGCTCGACCCCCTGGAGGTGCACCTGTTAGACTTCCCCAACATCGTCATCAAAGGCAGCGAACTGCAAATGCCGTTCCAGGCGTGCATGAAGATCGAAAAGTTCGGCGACCTGATTTTGAAAGCCACCGAACCGCAGATGGCGCTTTTTAACGCGTACGACGACTGGCTGCGCACGATTTCCAGCTACACCGCGTTTTCGCGGTTGATTTTGATACTACGCGCGCTTCACGTGAACAACGACAAGGCGAAGATGTTGTTGAAGCCGGATAAAACAATCGTCACGTTACCGCACCACGTGTGGCCTGATTTGAGTGATGAGATGTGGATCAAAGTTGAAATCGCGCTGAAGGATTTGATTTTAGGAGACTACGCCAAGAAGAACAACGTCAACGTTGGGGCGCTGACGCAGAGCGAGATTCGGGATATCATCCTGGGCGCGGAGATCACGCCCCCGAGCACGCAGCGGCAGGAAATCGCGGCGATTGAAAAACAAGCGGTTGACGCGGCGCAGCTCACCGCGGTGACCACGAAAACCACCAACATCCACGGCGACGAGCTCATTGTCACCACCACGTCCCCGTACGAAACCGCGACGTTCGGGTCGAAAACGGATTGGCGCATCAGGGCGATTAGCGCGAGCAACCTGCACTTACGCGTGAACCACATCTACGTCAACAGCGACGACATCAGCGACAACGGGTTCACGTACGTGTTACCTAAAAACGTTTTGAAGAAGTTCATCACGATCGCGGATCTGCGCACGCAAATCGCGGGGTACATGTACGGCGTGTCACCTCCGGACAACCCGAACGTCAAAGAAATTCGGTGCATCGTGATGCCGCCGCAGTGGGGCTCCCACAACGGCGTGAACATGCCGATTGGTTTACCCGAGCACGAGTACCTTGAGGACTTGGAGCCGCTGGGGTGGCTACACACGCAGCCCAACGAAACCCCAAGTTTGCCTCCGCAGGACGTGGTGCAACACGCCAAGATTCTGGAGACGCACAAATCGTGGAACGGCGAGAAGTGCGTGGTGCTGACGTGTTCGTTCACGCCGGGTTCTTGTTCGTTAACGGCGTACAAACTAACCCCGAGCGGGTACGAATGGGGCCGCGCGAACAAAGACAACGCCGGCGCGAACCCTTCGGGTTTCGGGAATCAGCACTTCGAGAAGGTACAGATGCTGTTGTCCGATCGCTTTCTGGGTTATTTCATGGTCCCCGACGGCGGGTCATGGAACTTCAACTTCCAGGGCGTGAAGCACTCGCCCGCCATGAAATACGCCCTTCGTCTGGCGAACCCGAAGGAGTTTTACCACGAACAACACCGGCCGACGCACTTTTTGGAGTTTTCAGGGCACGCGCAGGAGGGGAACGAAGAAACGGGCGAGGCGGACAGGGACGATATGTTCGTGTAAGGAGGAGGGGTGTACTGATACGTAGGTGTGCACCACGTGGAGGTATGAGGGTTATAGAGTATATACCCAGTGGCGATAAAAATAGTTAGATGAGTACCAAGTAGACTGCTTTTTTTGATTTAAAGAAACTTTCAAAAATCACAACAGCCGCAGCTTCCCCGTGATGGCATCGACGACACTCCCCGGCGCCGGGCCTATGGCGAGCACGGTGTGCGCGCCTTGTTTGACCTGCGTTCTGCCCGCGTCGGACACGAGGTAACACGGTAACCTTTGCTTTTCTGCCAGTGCCAACAAACCGTTCATCTCGCTCTCTTTACTTTTCAGCGCAATTTTCTTCTGCCCTTCCGCTTCCCACTGCCGCAGCACGTTCCGGTGTTTGCCTTCTAGGCTTTGATACAGCGCCAACGTGGCGTGACAGCACTGCGCGGCTATTTTCCCCGACCCCATCCCGAGGTCGGCGTTGACGACTAACACGAGCTTCATCTCCTCGTTTGGGTTCGTCGCGCTCATCGACGGTACCGTCAACGCCGCCGCGTCGTCGTCGTCCGAAAGCTCTTCGATAATAGGCCCGCGCCTCGGCGCCGGTTTCTTTTTACGCACAACCTTCTTTATCACCGCGGGTTTCTTAATAAAACCCATCCACGCGCACGTCGCGAAGCCCGCGATGAAGCAAGGGAGCCCGATGCGCAGCTTTCTTGAGTACGCGAACTTAAGCCTGCCTCCGCCTTTCCGTGCGGCTCGGGACAAGCCTTGGATGTTTTTGCTTCGCGTGTCCGCGCCGACTTGGACAGAAGACCCCGTGACGTCCAGAACCCGGTTCACCGCGGCTGTGCGTACTCCACGACTCATTGCGAGGGAGGCGAAACCAACTGGGAACCAAACACGCGCGGCACACCGGTCACGTGGCGCGAGCGCGAGTGCGTACACAACGGATGAGGACTCCGACCCTAACCCTGATTCAGTTTGCTTATTTCTTTTCGGGAAAACGAAACTGAGTTTTGTCGGCACTCGCCCACTCGTCGTGGTCAGTCCCGGAGGCCCCCCGGGTGTGTAGGGCGTTTGCTCTTTTGGGCTCTTTTGGCGACACGCCGAGACACCGCGCGATGTCCGCGGACGGCGATGAAGTGCGACGCACGACGGAGAGATGTATCGTCCTGGTGGGTGCTGTCGGTGCTGGTAAGTCATCGGTGGGAAACGCGTTGGCGTCAGGACAAAATCCATTCACGGCGCGGCGCAGCGCTTCGGGTGTCACGTCCACGAGCTCTGGGGCGGCGTGCGCTGGTCCCGGCTTGGGCGGTGTCGCTATTGTTGACGGAAATGAAACCTGGTGGGTAATAGACACGCCAGGTTTAAGTGACGGGAACGAAACGAAACCGGGATCGAGCGATGATGAAGTTTTGGGCGAGATTGTTCGGTGTTGCGCGTCGAGCGATCACCGCCTAAATCCGACGTTTGGGATAGATATCTTCGCCCTGGTGTTCAACGCGAGTGGCCGGGTGACTGCTGGTGATTTAAGGGTCGTAGAGGATTTGAAGCTCACCTTCGGTGCCGGGCGGTTTCTGGAACGGTGCGTCGTGGTGTTCACGCACGCGGATGTGTTGCGAAGCGATGGGTGCGACTTGGAAGCGTATTTATCGCAGTGTCCCGAAGCCATGCGGACGCTGCTTTCGAAAATCGGGGGAGGCGAACCCGTGTTCGCGGATCTTGCCGGTGTTAACAGCGCGAACGGGATTAACTCCCGTAGTCTAAAAACTACTGGGTCTCTTTCTCCTTTCGTTGTCGACTTAGCCACCGCGGTGCGTCGCGCCGACGCGGCGGTGGCGAACTCGTGTTTACGATCCGTGGGTATCGACCCGGCCGACAAACGCCGAGTCGTCGCGGCGGACGTCATCGCCGCCGCGCAGGCGAGGGCGCCCAAGCTGGGCATGAAAGCCGCGAGGAGACAGAGGCAGGAAGTAAATAAGAAACGAAGAGAAACACAGGATGCGACGCAAGGCGGCGGGGATTGGGTCGGCGATTTAGGCGCGTGGGTTTCGAATCTGATCGCGCCGATCGCGCCGGTTGAAAAAACGGTCGACGATTGCTTGTAGTTTATTTACTGGTTGGTACATTTATACTCAAAACAACACTTACGAGATGCAACACTTGATCCCCGATATCACCGCACGCGGTCACACTACCCTCCCCCTTTCCCCCCTCCGCCGTAACACCCACAGCCGCTCGTGGCCGTCCCCGAACGGCGCGACTTCGATGACCTTTTCCACTTTGAAGTTTTCCTCCAAACAATCGAAGACGCGTTCGCCGCCGTTCACGCCCCCCCGGCCCTCTCCCACGAAAAGAACCACGTCGCCTTTGTACTTACCCAAACACTTCAAAAGCAAGTCCCCCTCCGGAAACACCACCAGTAAGGTTCTGTTTTGTTTCAAAATCCGTCGCCCGGTTAACGCGTTTTCGTCGCCGCTCGCGACGACGCCGTTGAAAGTGTTTTGTTTTTTCCTGAGATACATAAAAGAAAGTGTCAGTCTTTCGAAATGTGTATGAGTGATTACTCTGGACAATCGGCAAAACAGTCTGTTGGATTTGGTAAGTGCAATACGTACCTCACGTCGCGTTTACCGAACCCGAACACCCCCCCCGAAGGTTCACGCATTCCTCCCGGTACTGACTCCATGTTATCGAACGCCACTATGTCCGCGCCTGCGTTTGCCAACTCCCGTTGCCACTGGCCTTTTCCAGCCCCGATTTCAATCAAAGGCGAGTGCTTTACGATTTCCGTGACCGCCGCGTCGGTCCACCCGACGCACCCGAATCGCTCCACGAATTCTTTTCGCTTTCGTTCGCCATCCGCGCTGCCCCACGTCAACGCCGCGGTTTCCGCCTGCGCCAGCGAGGCGAGCCTGCTGAACCTTTGTTGGGCGCGCTCCACCCCGTTCTTGTCTCCGACCCGGTGCGCGTGTGCCATCTCGGAACGCGCGGCGTTTAGCATGGGAGATATCGTGTTTACGTAATCTGCCAACGCCCTTTCCTGTTCACGTCTTCTCAAAATAGCGGTATCGAGTTCGCGGTAGGAGAACGGCGATCGCCCCGTACCGTCGCCACGCGGTGACCTCCCAGGCTCTGAAATCGCGGTGGTCGCCGCGAAAGAAACCAGCGCCGCCGCCGCGGCGCGCGCGCCGACTCGGCGCAGCATCGTCTGGCGCGGCAACCGGTTTCGGGAAACTTTTGCAATTTAACGAAAAGGGTGCCGTGTCTTCCGAGAATCTTTCTCCTCAGAGTACCAGCGCGCACCGGCGCCACCGGCATGGACATCATCGTCATCCACACGGTGTACCTCGGTTGGGCGCTTTTGCTTTTTTGGATTTGGTACTTCCGGGCGCCCATACTCAAGGGGCTTCGCCGGACCAACAAGGCGGTGCGCGGGGTCATCCCGGGCTGGAGCTCGTTTTAGCGCCCGGATTCCTTCCGACACAACGCTTTCTTTCCGCGACACGAAATTGGTCCGCGCTCGGAGACGTTCATGGGCGTCGCGTATAGCGCCGCAAGAGGCGCGTACCACACGTGCATTTGCTACAAGCCCCCCCGCGTTCCGCTTGCTCGCCCTGCGAGCGCGAAATCGACCCTTTCCGCTGAAGATGAAGCCATCTCCGTTTCAATCGCGGAGTACGAAAACCTGCAAAGAATTCGCGTCCCGCCCCGGCCGGATCCTTACACGCTGCGAAAAGAAGCGCTGCGACAAGACGCGATTCGCCGCATTCGCAAAAGCTTGGTGCGAAGCGTTTCAAACAAACAAGACCGGGCGCGGTACATGGAGCGGTACTTCGCGATGCGAAACGGGGACGGGGCCGGGGACAGGGACGGGGTGAATTCCAAGTTTATCAATCCTGACGCGCCGACGTCGCCGGGAGCGCAGTTGGGTAACAGAATCGTCTCCCTGGACCACGTCCCTTTGGGTATGCTTGATTCGTGGGACCCTCTGGACGTGGGCAATGGAAGGTTGGAAAAAACTCCAACGCGGAAAGGTTTGGTTCCGGGTTTCGGCGACGGAACGCGGGATTGGGCGGACACGACGAGCGACAGCGAGGACGAATTCGCCGAACACGATTTCGCCGCCGCCGCCGAAAAAACAACCCCTCGCGTTGAACCTCCCTCCCCAAAAACCCTGGCCCGGATACGTCTCGATATCGACGGCACGCCTTTGTCGTACCCCGAAGGACGCGGTCTGACCAGATGGCGCGCGTATTGCGTGGAGGAGGAGGAGAAGATTGGCCACCTCGCGGTTTTCTTTCTGGCGGAGCGCGAGCTGAAGGACGAGATGATGCGCGCGCATTACAGGGAGACGCTCGGGGCGGGGGGCGAAGATAAATACGTCCCGCCTCCCCTGCCAACGTGGCTCACAAAACCGGACGACCCGGAGTGGACGAAAAAACACGCGCCGTGGCGAGTCGACCGTTTTCGCAAAACCGAGACGGCTGACGATTTCGACGGAGACGACGAACGCGACGGAACGCGCTCGACGAACGCTAAAAACAAAAACAAACTTCGCAGAAAAGCGCTTGGCGCAATGCACAAAGGGCTTCGCGACAAAGTGCTTAGCTGGCGCGCTTCGGTTGAGTTGAGACAAACCGTGGTGGACCGGCGTATACGCACAATTGAGGCTTGTGATAAGATGTGGGGCGACGGGAACGGCAGAAGTATCGTGGACGCGCGGGACGGGTTAACGCGCGGCGGTGACGAAATCGTGGATGATAACCCGGTGCGTATGCTTGACAATTACCCGTCTCCAAACCACATCGCGAACTCGCCTGCCTACCACACGGCGTTGAAAAAAGGAGGTTTGGAGCCGTCGCGGGTCGTCGCAACCGCGCTACGAGACGTGCGCGATTTGAATTACCGAAACAGGGAGACACGACTCGCGAGGGACGCGGCGCGGGCGAAGATACGGCGACGAGACGATCGGTACGCGGAGAAGGTGTTTTTGAAAAAGCAAGCCAAGGCGGAATCCGTGGCGCTTCGCAAAGCGGTCGCCGTGGCTGACGCTAAGCGGCTCGCGTTGGAAAACGCACCCCCGCGATGGGCGCGAGCAAAGGCGATTGGAAGGTTCATTCGAACGAAAACGGGTTCGAAAAAGAGGGACGAGGCGTGAGGAAGGCGAGAGGGCGCGATGAGTAGCAACAGACGAACCGGGAGTAGACAATAGGTAGAAGTGACAGGTAGTATTGGAGTATGATTATAACAGATGTACCGGGAGTAGACATAGGTAGATTGCAGTTAGTTTTGGAGTACCAATAAAGCATGACACCGGTAGATTGACGGACGTAGTGACGGAGTAACAATAAAGCACTCCACTCCAATTATGCCTCCCCTCACAGCGCCGCGATGGCTTCCAGAATCTGCGTGGTGTGCGCCGGAGTCTTAACCTTGGCCATGCTCCCGTCTTTCTCGAGCCAGTGCCCGACCACCACGCCTTTGTCGTTTATTAAAAACGTCTGGCGGTCGGAGAATTTTCCGAGGATTGGAATTTTCAAATCGGCGCCGTACGCCGCGCTGACCGCTCCGTCGGCGTCGGAAAGAAGTTTGAACCCCAAACCCTTCGCCGTGCAGAACTCCTCGTGCTTCTCCATGGCGTCCATGCTCACGCCGATGACGGTTGCGTTATTGGATGCGAAATCGGGAAGCGCCTGGTTGAACCTCTCGGCTTCGATGCTGCACCCTTGGCTGAAGTCCTGGTTGTAGAAGTACAACACCGTGTACTTGCTTGACTTCACGACGTCCGCCAAGGACACGACCCCTCCGCCCGTGGCAGGGAGCGTGAACACAGGCGCGGTGGCGCCGATATCCAGCGCGCGCGCTGGGGCTGGGGCGCCGAGAAGCACCGCGGTCGCGACAGAGCCGAGCATCGCGTCACGGCGAGTCACACCGGCATCGGACGCTGAGGCGCGCGTCGGGGGGGCGATCGCGTTGGAACGTCTTGGTCCCTGAACGCGCGCGCGGAGGGAAGTCACGACGGAGGTTTGCGCGACGGCGTACATCGTGTTCGGTGAGGCGAACTTTTGCGAGGGGTCGTGTGAAGCGGAGTGATAGCGGAGCTGGTGGCACTCCTCGGGACGTGAGAGTCACGAAACGAACGACCAGACACCAGCTACGTCAGCAGTTTTTTTTGGACCTCGGGACTCATTAAACTTCAGGACACCTGGGACGCACCTAGCTAGTGCGCGCAGTCTCTGTGCGCGCGACCTTGCCGGTGTGCTCGGAAGAGTGGTGGGTTTCGCGCACGCGGTGTTGGTGGCATTTCGCGATGTCCACTACGAGCGCGCTTCATGTGCCGTTCGCGCGGGCGACGCGTGGGAACTGTGCCGGTGCCGATGGTTGGAAAAAAAGCAAAAAACATGTTGATTCGGTCGGGTTTCGGTCGCGCCATCGAAGTTGCGCACTCGCCCGACCTGGCGCGGGTGCGTGTTGTGACGTGTCCTTCGCAACGGTCATGGAAAACGCCCGCGCCGCGACGGTGGTGGTGGCGCCGCACGTCACGTCAAAAATTCCGTTCCTTGCATCATCCCGCAGGGGCTCCGGGGTCGTGGTTTCGCTTGACGGGAAAGGTGGCGAGCTTCGCGTGCTTACCTGCGCGCACGTCGCGTGCCTGGCAGGCCAGCACAACATGGTTGATGTTCGCGCCAGCCCAGAGTTCGGCGCGCGCACGCGAACTGGATACGTAGTCGCCGTGCACCCATCCGTGGACCTGGCGCTCATCGCGTTGGACGAGGAGGAGGCGGTTTCGGGGGAAGGGACGGTGAGTTTCGGGAATGCGACCGAAAAAAATACCGAAACGCAAAAAGAAAAGTTTCCGTCAGCGTACGCTCGGCTCGCCGGTCCGGGCTTCCCCTTGCCTCCCGGAACCAGGGTCACCGCGTTTGGGTACGCCATGGGCTGGAGTTCCTTGGTTTCGAGTTTAGTCCGGAGTTTGGGTGGTGGTAAAGGTAACAAAGAAAAGCGTTTCGCGACGGAAACCAGAGGCGAGACGTTGGCGACGTACGAAGCGACAAACGCTTATCTTTCGAAAAACGAAAACGAAAACGAAAAGATAACCGCTTTTATTCTGCACACCGCAGCCGTCGCGTCCGGCGCGTCAGGCGGCCCGTTGGTTTCCGAGAACGGGCACGTGGTGGGCGTGCACTCGTTCGGGGATGCGTTCTTTGGAGGCTCGAAAGACGTCGCGGTGGCGACGCCTGTTGGGGTCGTGCAGGCGCTTGGAAGGCTGGGCGGCGATTCGAATCAATGGAGAAAACAAAAATGTCCTCCCGAGAAATACGCCACAGCGCAAATCAACTGCATGATCCTGAAATCAAGCGACCCCGCGCTCGCCGCGATGTGCCCCGAACTCACGCTGACGCAAAGGAAAGCCTGGATACTTTGAAATTGGGATTAGGATAGGATAGGAATGTAATGAAATTTAGAATGTCAGTCTACCTGAGTCTCTTCGAAACAAAGGCCAGGTATTGTACTTAGTCTCCTTCTCATCATTCGCTCGATTCATTCAATTCATGCTCCTCTTTCGCTTCGCCCGCCGTTCGCGCCGCGTCCCATTTCCGGCTCCCGTCGTAGTGCACGCGCGCCAGGTACAGTCCGCACGCCGGGGCCATCGTCGGCGTTTGCATGGGGTCTTTTTTCGCGAGTAACACCTCGACGTCGCTAGGACTCATGTCACCGCACCCCACTGCTTTTAAAGTGCCAACAATTAGGCGGACTTGATGGTACAGGAACGAAGGCGCCCTTGTGGTGATCACCAGACTAGACGAGTTCTGCTGTTTTGCTTTCACGCCTTTTCCTTTCCCATCCTCCTCTTCCTCCTCCACCCGCACCTCGGAAAAGTCATCAGCAGGCCCTCCAAACGAATCCCACAAGGCCCAACCATTCGAGACCCCGCCATTCTCATTCTCGACCTCCACGCCGATGAAATCCACGGAACGAATCGGGCCGCTGGCTTGGCAATGCGCGGCGCGAAAGGATGAAAAGTCGTGCGTGCCTATTAGTTTCGCCGCCGCTAACCGCATAGCGCCGACGTCGAGCGGCTCGTTCCGGACCACGTGCCACACCTTTTTGTGCTCGAAAATCGAAGGAGGCGTCTGAGCATCGCAAACCCGTATCCGGTACCGGTACGTCCGCGCGGTGGCGCTGTAGCGGGCGTGAAACTTGGCTGGGTCGACCCGGATGCATTGCGATATCTTGGCGTCCAAACACCCGCCGCGTTTCAAAAAGTGGTTCACCGCGCACATCACAGTGTTCGCAGTCCAAGGTTTTTGTAATGTATTCGGGTGTCGCTTGGAAACCCTTTCGAGGTCGACGTGAAGCGTCGCGTCAAGGGCGTGCACCCCCGCGTCCGTGCGAGACGACCCGTGGCTGATTACGGGTTGGTGGTGGTCATCGTCTTTTTCATACGCATCGCCCGGTGTTTTCCCTGCTTCGCCTTTTTTCTTCGTGTCACCGCCTCTTCCCATGAATTTGGTAAGCGCATCCTCCACGCACCCCTGCACGGTTCGTGCCTTGGCTTGTCGTTGGAACCCGTGGAAGTTCGAGCCGTCGTACTGCACGCGGAGTAAATACCGGGGAACCAGGGACTTCGGGGAGGGCATTGCTGCGTGGGGTGAAGCCACCCCTGCCGCGGATGCGACTGAAGGCTCGCCGCCGACCTCCTTTCGGACCTCCTGTCGCGGTTTCTTCGCCGTGGAACCCGAACAATGCGCGTCCGTTGGAGGGGGAACCGCGGCACCACCGAGACTACCGCCCTTACACACAGGCACGGGTCGCTTCGCGCCGACCGGAATGACCTCGGCCGGCGCGGGCATGCAGGAGGAGGGCACGGGTGTCGGGGCGAGTGCCGACACCTATCGGAGGACAACTGAAAAAGCAAAAAATGCCGTATGGGTATTCAGTCACAGCATGTATATATAAGGGGTAAAGATGGGAAATAAACTGACATTATTATTCTCTAAAACCGATGAAATGCCACAACGATTTTACTCTTCATCTGAGGAGTAGTATCTGGTCATTGACGGAAGTCGATGACTAAATACCCAGGGGGCGTAGCTCAGATGGCAGAGCGCTCGCTTAGCATGCGAGAGGTACGGGGATCGATACCCTGCGCCTCCACTTTTTAGTGGTGCGTGATGAGACTTACCATTCTTTTGATGGATTAGACGCGGGGGACTGAGCATGTTATTAAGTCTTTTGATGTGAGTGAGTCGTGTAAGGCCCGTTAGGAAAAGATGCGAGTTACTTTCAAAGGTAGGAATACACTCTTACCTAACCAAATCTACTGCTTGAACGCCCCGAACACCACCGAGCTGTTGTGTCCCCCGAACCCGAACGAGTTGGAAAGCGCGATGGTCACTTTGAAGTCCTGCGCTTCATTCGGCACGACGTCGAACAAAACGCCTTCTTCCGGGTCGTCGTGGTTGATGGTGGGGTGCACTTTACTCGTGCGAATGCTCTCGATGCACGCGATCGCTTCAAGCGCGCCTGACGCCCCGAGCTGGTGGCCGAGCATACTTTTCGTGGAGTTCAGTTTGAAATCCTTCTTCCCTGGCCCGATCAAAAAGAAAGTGGTTAACATCTCGTATGGGCAATCGCGAAGGCGGAGAGTGGTGATTGGGAAGTTCCGTACCTCTTCCTCCGAAAACCGCGTTCACCGCCGCGACCTCGCACAAATCCCCAACCGGCGTGGACGTGCCCTGTGATTGTTACACGAAAAGTGTCAGTCCGTCTGTTGGGCGTGTGTTGGACGTGTATTGGACGATGTGTGGACAACAGGGAGGGGCAATCGGTATGTGTATTGGACGATGGCCTGGTCAACAGTCACCGGCCATCGGTCTGAACAGTCACAGGCGCGTTAGAGGTAAAACAGCGTGTGTCGGATTTGGGAAACGCGCGACACGTACGTGCGCGTTTACTAAATCCACATCATCCGCCTTAATCAAAGCCTCCCTAAGAGCGCTTTCCATGCAAAGAATAACGTCCCTTCCATCCGCCCGCGGGCTCGTCAGGTCGTACGCGTCAGTGCTCATGCCGCCGCCCATGTACTCGCACAGAATGACGGCGCCTCGTTTCTTCGCGTGTGCTGAGATTTATGAAAGAAAGGGTCAGTCCTGAGTCTTGAAGTGGGCGATTTATGCACAGTGGGCAACAGTCGGCAGACTCTGTTGCACTTATTGCAGTGGTAAGACTTGCGTAACTGCACTCCGTACAGGGCATCAAACAGTGTCTGGATTTGGGAAAGCCCCGATACGTACCTAAACTCTCCATCACCAAAACCCCGGCGCCTTCGCCCATCACGAACCCGTCCCGTCCTTTGTCCCACGGCCGGCTCGCACCTTGCGGGTCGTCGTTCCGTTTACTCAGCGCCTTGCACGCGATGAACCCAGCTAAACCCATCGGGGTGACGGACGCTTCGGTTCCGCCTGCCAGGATGACATCCGCCTGGCCGTTTTTAATGTGCTGCGCCGCGTTGATGAACTGCGATTGGTACGCGAAAAGGGTCAGTCGTTTCCGTCGCGAGTACGGGTGTACCGTATATCGCGATGTATTGGACAATGTATGGACAACAGTCACCGTAATCGGTCTGAACAGTCACCAGCGTCGGTAAAACAGTGCACTTGGAGTGTGCGTAGTTCACTTCTATAAATGACGGCCGTGTACTCGAACCGCCAAAGTGGGGCATCAAAACGGCCGGTGCCTGGATTTGGGAAAGCCCCGACGCGTACCTGGTAGTTACTCGTGGCGCACGCCGTGTTCAAGGCGTAGTTGGGTCCCCGGAACTGCAGTTCGGGTTGCATACCCAGAATAGCCCCGGACATGTTCGTGAGCATGTAAGGCACCGTGAACGGGGATACTTTTTTTATGCCTTTTTCGTGCAACGCGAGGACGTTGTCTTCGAATACTTGCAAACCCCCCATGGCGCTGCCCACCAAAACACCGCACTTGGTTTTATCCATCCCGTCAAGTGTGTCACCCCACAACCCCGCGTCCCGCAGCGCCCGTTTCCCCGCCACCACCGCATACTGGTGAACCTTGTCCATCCTTCTTATTTCCTTTAGGGTGAGGTCGCCTTGCGCGTCCAGGTCCAAAATAGGCGCGCCGATCCTCGTGGGCAATTGGTCGAACAGGCCCGGTTTCCATTTCGTCAAATCGATGACACCCGATTTCCCAGAACACAGGTTCCCGAAAAACGTGGCCCGGTCGTTGCCCGCGGTGCTAACCACGCCGGCGCCCGTGATCACCACCCTTTGGTCGTCGGGAAGGTCGCGCACGGAAGACGCGCATTTCGTGGTGAGTGAGGAGGCGCGGCTTCTTGAGTTATTAGACCGTGGACCGAGCGTCAGTGCCGACATCTGCGGGCGTTGGAACTGACGACTGACCAAATGTTGATGTGTCGAGGCGCTCTTCTTTGACGCGCGCGTCGTGCACCAATTGGTTCGCACCGCGACCGCGGAGGCGTTGAAGACGACCATAGGGTGTGCGTTTGAAACGCCAAAGGTGCGCTTTTTCGGCGTGGACGCGTGAGGAGTTGTGAGGGGACGGGTGTTGGACGACGATCGGTGGCCACAAAACTGCCAACTGGATTTTTGCACTTCCGATAATCCGATATTGTGAGAGGACGAAAAAAAAACCACGACTCCGACCACGACGTTTGCGGTGGCCGCAGAAGCGCGTGCGCGTTCGGTTTCTTGGCGCGCGAAGAATGGGAAAGAAACGATGCTCGCACAGGAGGGAGAAAAGCCACTGCGCGCAGTGCAGCCCCTGCCCCCACGGCAAGGTGAAGTACGACTGTGCGATATGCAACCCTTGCCCGCACGGCAAGCTGAAAAAGCACTGTGCGCAGTGCAACCCCTGCCCTCACGGCAAGCAGAAAGCCAGCTGCGCGGCGTGCAACCCCTGCCCCCACGGCAAGCGGAAAAACATGTGCGTGATGTGCAACCCCTGCCCTCACGGCAATCGGAAAGACAGCTGCGTAAAGTGCAGCCCCTGTCCGCACGGGAAGATAAAAAACAAGTGCGCTGTGTGCACCCCCTGCCCTCACGGCAAGCGGAAAAACATGTGCGTGAAGTGCAACCCATGTCCTCATGGGAAGCTGAAACAGGAATGCACGACATGCACCCCCTGTCCGCACGGCAAGGAGAAAAGATACTGTGCAGCGTGCAAAACGGCACGCACCTGCACCGAGTTCAAAGCGGGTCAAGCGCGAGCCGGAGCGTTCGCCCAAGATCAAACTCGAACCCGCGGTCAAGCAGGAGCCTTAGATCAAGCAAGAGCCGTTCACCATCCGCGGCTACTTCGGCATCGGCGAGTAAGAAAGAGACTTGATAGCCGCACTCAACTTTTTACGAAGAAGGGAAGGCGCAAAGACGAAGAGAAAGCAAACAAAGCGCAAAAGGAGCTCGCGGTTTCATCGCGTCACCTCGGCCGTCCCCACCGTCCCCCTTTCGTCGGTTCTTTTTCCGCCTGCGGTTTCTCCTTATTCCTCTCCTTCTTCTTCTTCTTCTTTTCGGAACCACTTCCTCCCGGTGATGAATCGTTTCCCCCCGGTTCCACGTCCCAATTGACGGTCCCTTTCCCGGCCCCGCTTCGCTCCGCCGGGAGGCCGAAAACGCCAGGCGGCTTTTCTTTTCGCGCGTCGTCGTCGTCCCACTCCAAATCCCCCAACTCAACCTCCACCCGTTCGCCGTTCGTCCCTTCCGTCCAAACCGCCATGCCCCCGTCACTTTTCGAGCTCATGTTCAGCTTGTAAAACATCCCCGGGGCGTCGTCGTCCGGAATCAGGACTTGTAACCCGCCAGATTCGTTGACGCTCATGCGGCCTGACACGATAAACAAGAAAGTGTCAGTCTCTCGTGATGTGTATGAGGGATTGGGAAGGGTATAGTGTTGTGACCTCTGGTAAATTGACACAGTACTAGTACTGTGTCAAAGAGTAAACAGTCTTGGTAATCGGGCCAATGTGATAAATGGGAAATACGGACCTTCCAAAAACGCCTCCTCCAAGTCATCCGCCATCTCGTCCGAATCCTCCGGTCGGCCGACCGCGGCGGCTAACTCCGCGCCCATGAACCGAATCGCGGCTCTTAAACCCTCCGCGATTTCCCGGAGCTCGGACCGCGCATCATTACCGTCATCAGGAGGTGCGTTTTTACGCACGAACAGAAGGAACGCGACGCCCAACGCACCCGCCAAGATTCTTTTTAGAATTTTTATTCGCCTTTTTCGTCTCGCTCTCTTCTCGAATTCATCCCCGCACTTACTAAGCAACGCGGCCATTTGCCGCTGCAGGTCGCCTTTGGTGCGTTGTTTTTGGGCTTCTCCAGGAATCGAACCCACACCCGCGTCCTTGTCGTTTCGCGACCCCATCCCGAACCCCGTGGCGACGCCGTTCAGGGACATGACATCGGCGAGGCGTTTTGATAATGCTCTTTTTTTTTCCTCCGCAGCTTCGAGTTCCGTTTTTTTAGCCGCCGCTATTGAATCAGCGGCGTCGCCCGACTCAGCTTCTTGTCGTACCGCCTTGCCTACCCGTAGCAATAGCTTGTGCGAATCATTGAGCTTCTTGAAGTTAGCCTCTGCTACAACTCTTTCACTCGCGGGCACTTTATCGGGATGGCCTCGCAACGCCGCTCGGCGGTACCCCACGTTCACCGCCCGGTCCCATCCTTTTTCGTCAAGAGGCAAATCAAGCAACTCCAGTCCCAGCCTCCCCGCCTCCACCACAAGATCCCACACCTCGTTTCGAGTCTCCATGGACTCGGCTTCATCCAGGATCTCGATGTAATCGGAGCGGGGCATTTTTGTTGCAGTGGGGTGGCCGGGTCTACCTATCTATTGGCGGTCACGGCCCACAGGCGTCGCACTCGATCTCGTCACCAGCCCTATTTCCGCCGGGACCTTTTTTTATCTAAAACCTCCGCCGCCCGCTCCGGGGTTCCGGGACACGCCGGACGCGGTGGTGACCTAAAAACGCCCCCGCGTCTGACGAGCTTGAGCCAGTCACCAGGTCTCCACGCACGCGAGGTCTCGCGCCCGCCGTGCAGGCGCCTACCAGGTCACCTGCGCCGACACGAGTGATCAGTCGCTTTTTAGCACGCCGACTTCATCCGCGAATCTGGAACCGAGCAGGTCGAGTCAGCTTTTGACCGTTCAGTTGCGTTTCCGGTTGCCGCGACGGCCGGCGCCTGGCCACTCCGCCCGGCGCGTGGGATGGCCGAGAGCCACGCGGAGCACTTCGCGGAATCGGCGGCGCGGACGAACGCGTTACGAAGGTCACATCGTGAGGTTGAATTGGACCGGGACCGCGCGACGAGAGCTTGGCGGTGGCTTGATTTGCGCGACCCGCCATCGCCCGCGACAATCTGTGCGAAAACGCTAACCATGGTTGGCTCCGGCGCTCCCGGCGTAACTGAGGAAGACGAGATGAACTCTCGGCTGGTGAGTGAGATGGCGCAGCTGGCGCGGTGGGGACAACGAATTGCGATTGGGAGTGCGTACAACGACAACGACGCCGCGGCGAGTTTGTCCCCCATAGTCCGTGATGCGTTGGCCGAGGCGCTGCTGGCTGAGAAAAAGTGCGAAACGTTATTCAACGTGTTCAACCCACCCGAAACCCCCGCGGAGACACAGTTCGAAATCTCGCCGCAAGGCACGCCGAGGTTCAGCCACAACGCAAGTGGAAGGAACAGCGGAAGGAACAGCTTCAACTCCCAAATTCGGGGTGGCAACTCGAGGCAGGCGCTGGTGGACCTGGACGGGGGGTATTTTCATTAGATTCAATAGCAATGTCAGCTAGGGAAACAAAATAGCAAATAGTCCCCTAGTTATAGAGTAGAGAGGCAATACCTTCCTCTGTTAGAGTGAAAGTATGTGAACAAAACATCTGCACGTACTTGTATTAACAAGTACCCGTTATGGTCACTCCAGGGATTCCCTCACGGACTTGCCTTGCATGACTTTCGGCACGGCGGCGGCGAGTTTATCGTCCGTGAGGGTTTCGGGGAACAAAAACTTCGCGGTGGCGTCGTCGGCTTCGGTTTCGGTTTCGTCCGTCGCGCTATTCCTATTTCGCGTCGCCATCACCGCCCGCGACGCGCGCGCGACGTGGTTCAGAATACACGCGCGTTCCACCTGGTACTTCTTTTTGTCCAGTGTTGATAAATCGTCAACCTCAAGGTTCCGTTTTTGCCGGAACTCGTGCATCATCCGGATGTACCGGGTGTCGTCCAAATTCGTTTCGGTAACCGCCACCCCAACGTTGACTAACTGATTCGTAACCTGTTCCTCTAAGTACGCCACAACCGCCTCCTCCGCGGCGTCGAAAAGCTCGGCGTCGTGACTCGCGTGCCTGCTCAGCGCGTAAGGCGCCCGCGCGATAGGCTGGTGCGGGTGCTTCGCCAGCCACTCGGTCTTGTCGCTCTCCGTGAGGAAAGGGGGCGCGTTCGCGGCGCGCGCCACGGCTCGCGCCGCGTCCGCGGCGGTCGCACACGCCGCCGCCCGCACTTCCACGAGTCTTTCTTTGGCTTCTTCTGCGGCGGCGGTTTTAGCCACGGAATCCTTCATCACGCGCGGCGACGCGTTCGGAACAGCGCCCTGCGGGGGCGCGGTTTTCGTCCCCGCCGCCGGCGCGGCGTCGATGATCGCCATAAGCGCCTGCTGCTCCTTTTCCATTTGTCGAGTGGCAAACGCGACGCGGGAAACGTGTTGGGAAATCATTTCGTCCGCCTTTTTGGGATCCATCGCGTCGGGCTCATCCGCGACGCTTGGAATGGACGTGACCACCGGTATGTGCGGAAGTAATACTTGTGGCGCGCTCTGCAGCACCATATCATCAACCGGCGCTAACACAAGAAGCATATCGGGTCGCGCGGCTTCGTCGGAAACGTCCTCGTGGATGATTATCTCGTCCATGTCGCTTTCGGAACTCGCCGCGGGGTGCGCGGACGCTTGTTGAGCCGCCGCATCCGCAGCCGCCGCTGCCGCTTCGGCCGCTGCTGCTTCGGCCGCTGCAGCTTCCGCAGCCGCCGCTTCCGCTTCCGCCGCTTCCACAGCCACTGCTTCTGCTGCCGCCTTTTCAGCCGCTTCTTTTTCAGCCTCCGCCTTTTCAGCTTCCCGTGCGTGCGTCTGCATCATCTGCGCGATTGTTCTTTGCTCTTCCCGTTCCCGGCGCTCCGCGATTTCCGCGATTGCGCTTTGCTTCATAGCCGTAATCTCCGCAACTACCGCGTTCTTTTGTTCCTCCTCTTCTTTTTGAACCTCGTCAAGCGCTTTCTGTATTTCAGCCTGAATTTCAGCAACTGCAACCGCCTTCGCGCTTTGCTCCATGTGCGCGACGTCGTCTATGAGCTTTTGCTTTTCGGTTTGCATCTGCTCAATCGCAATTTGACTCTCGCGCAGCTTGTTCGCCGTCTCCTTCGCCTTACCCGCCCTCGCCTCATCCTCCGCTTTCCGCTTTTCAGCCTGAGCCTCAGCTATCGCCCTTGCCTTCTCCTCCTCGATCTGTTTCGAAAGCGCCTCCTCCGCCACACGTGTCTGCGCCTCCTTTTGCGTCGCCAACTCGGCTCGCGACTTCTTCTTGTTCGCGACGCGCTCGATCGAAACCTTGCGCGCTTCGAAAATCGCGTCGATAGCAGCCTTCTTCTCCGCTAAAACCTCTGCAATTTGTTTCTTCTTCTCGCGTAAAACAGTGGCGATCTCAAGTTCCTTTTCTTTTCGTGTTTGTGAAGGGTCAAAAGAAGAGGACTCGTTGGACGTGTCCTCTTCTTTTTCTTCGCTCGACAAAGAATTCGCTGTGACGGCGGGCTCGGCGACTTCCGAAGTTTCCGCGATTTCAATTTCTTCAATCTCAATCGCGCCAGCTTCGTTTTCCCCTGTCTGAACCCTGGATTCGGGCTCCACCGATGCCGTCACAGCCGTCGATGGAGCCTCGCTAAAATCCTTTTGTGTCTTACCGCCCTGTCCTTTCTTCTTTTTTCCCTTTTTCTTTTTGCCGGGAGCCGGTTTGGGTTCGACCTTTTCCTCCGTCTCGGTCGGAACCGGTTTGGGTTCGACCTTTTCCTTCTTGGGCTCGACCTCGACCTTGCCGGTCTCGGGTTCCTCCGTCGGTGTCTCAACCTCGACCTTCGTTGTCTCGGCCTTCTCGGTCTCGACCTCAACCCTCTCGGTCTCCACCTTCGGAGCCTCCACCTGGACCTCCTCGGTCTCGACCTTGGGAGCCTCCACCTCGACCTTCTCGGTCTCCACCTTCGGAGCCTCCACCTCGACCTTGCCGGTCTCAGCCACAACCTCCACAGTCGGAACCTCGGCGTCCTCGGACTGTTTGCGACTCATCGTCTCGGTGGTACCGGCGGCGGCGGTGGCCTTCGCGGCGGGCACCGGGTCGTGGAGCGAGACACTTTCACTTAACTCGGGATCGGGAGTCACGTCCGGGATCGTGGTCGGCGACCCCAGGGTTTCGTCCCAGGCGCGTCTGGTGGCGTCCCTGAGGAAGGAATCTGAGTCGGGCAACGAGGTGTCGGAGTCGGAGTCGACCGCGGTGTCGTAGTCGGAGTTGACTGCGCTTTCAGGTACCGGCGCGTCTTCCGTCATTCGCATCGCCGCGACGGTTGACGCCGCGACCGCCGGCGCAACCGACTCCTGCGCCGCCTTGGCTGGCGTGGACACTAAGCTCCCGGGACCCCCGTCCGCCGTACGAACCGCCGCGATCGTCTCCCGCAAAAGCTTGAGCTCCGCGGCGACCGTCGCCGACGCCGCCGCGCGTTCCGGGCTGCTCTTGCGCAAAGACGCGAACTTCTCCAGCTCAAGCTCACGCAACGCGTGTTCCTTTTCAAGCGCCGCGGCGGCGGCGAACACTCTGCGCTCGCTCGCTTACGGTAAATAAAAGAAAGTGTCAGTGCTGTATGGGCAAACAGTCTGGTGTTGGGATTTGGGAAACGCACAACACGTACCTTCCGCGTCCCTCAGCGCTTTTTCCCTCGTTTCCAACTCCGCACGCTTCGCGCGTTCCGCGTTTTGCCGCGCCGCCTCGGCTGTTTCTGAAAGCTTTTCATTCGCCAAACGAAGCGCGGCGACTTCCTTGGAACCTTCCTCGCGAATCTTGGACAGCGTCTCTTCTTTTTCTTTCAGCAGAGCTTCGCGTTCGCGAAGCGCGGTTTCCTTCGTCTCTTCCTTTTCCTTCAGCAGAGCTTCGCGTTCTCTCAGCGCGGTTTCCCTCGTCTCTTCGTTTTCCTTCAGAAGAGCGTCGCGTTCCTTTCGCGCCGTTTCCTTTTCCAAATCCCTCTCCTGCGCCAGCCGGGTGGTTTCTTTCAGCAGCGTTTCCTTCTCCCCAAGTCTCTCCTCCACACGCCGCTTCGTCTCCGCCTGTCTTTCCTCCAGAACCTTGGCGGACTCACGGCGAGCGGTTTCTTTTTCGCGGGTTCGTTCCAGGGAAAGTAAATCTTTTTCCCGGTCCAAATCTTCCATCACCCGCGCCGTTTCCGCCGCGCGCTCCTCCCGGATCTTGCTCTGCTCCAGCTGGCGCTCCTCGAGTAACAAACGTTTCTCGTTGTCACGTTCCCGTCCCAACAAATGCTTCTCGTTGTCCCGTTCCGCAATAGCGGCCTCCCTTTGTTCCCGGAGCCGCGCGGTCTCTTCCAGTAGCCGGGCTTTTTCCAAATCCCGCTCGCGCAAAGCGGCTTCGCGCTGAGGTTGTAAAAAAAAGTGTCAGTCTTGTATGGGCAAACAGTGTGCCTGGATTTGGGAAAGGCCCAATACGCACCTCTTTCCTCAAAAGTGCCGTCTCATCGTCGCGTTCGCGCACAAACTTTTCCCGTTCCTCCTCCTTTTCCAAACGTAACCGGAGCGCGTCGTCTTCCAAGCGCGTGGTTTCTTTTTGGAGCTGTTCAGTGAGCCTTCTTGTTTCGGTTTCGCGTTCCTTGGTAAGCCGCGCGATTTCGCGCGAGTTGAAGATCGTTAACCTCGCAATCTCCTCCTTCGCCGCCTTGGCTTCGTCGCTCGCGATTGACAACCGCAAGCGCTCAACCTCATCCTTGGCGTGTTTGGCATCCTCCGCGACCGCCATCGCCTTCCGCATCTCACCCTTCGCCTTCTCCAGAACCTCCCGGAGCTCAGGGTCCTCCGCGCGCTCCAAGTGAGCCCTGAGCTCATCCGCGATGGCGTCGCCGCTTCGTCGCGATAACGAATACGACCCTGTTCGAATGGGCGTGCCCGCGGCGGAGACCAGCGGCGTGCCGTGCACCGAGTGCATCAGGGATTCACCACCCCCCAGCCCTGCTCCGCTCGCGAGGCTCACGAGCTGCGTCTCAAGCGCGTCCCGTTTCACCCTCAGCCGCGCGCACTCCTCATCCTTCGCGGCGAGGCGTTGCCGCAGCTCGGCGATTATTTCGCCGTCGCGCGCCTCGAGATCCGCTAAACGCCGCTCCGCCGCCGTCGCCGCCGCGAGCGCGGTGGCAGCTTCCGTGGCACTCCCGTCCCCGACCGATTTCACGCTTCGGCGAAGCTCGTTCAGCTCGGCTTCCCGTTGATGGCGCTCCATGTCGTTCGCCCGCGCGCGCGCCGCGTCGGCGGCGGCGGCGTCAACCGCGGAAGCCGCCAACGCGCGCTCCGCTTGTTGCTTGGCGTCGACGAGCTCAACCTCCAGTTGCGCTAATCGCTTTTCGAACGTCTCACACGAAGACGCATTCCTCGCGGCTGCTTGTTTCTTCGCGCTCTCAAGCGCTTCAAGCGCCAGTCCCCGCTGTGTCGCCGAGTTTCCAAGCTCAACCGTGAGCTTCTCCGCGTATGAAACGGCTTCCGCGCACTTCGCCTCCGCCGCCACGGCTCTTTTTTCAAAAGCCTCCGCGTCCCTCGCTTTTGCGGCGGCTCGCGCGAACGCGTTTACCGCGGCGTTTTCGTTTTCGTCGCCATCGGTATCCAACCGGTGCGACTTGTCCAACCCTGTGCTCGATTTGTCGCCGTTCGTGTCGGAACCTTGCGCGGTTCCAAGCAAGATCTCTTCAAGCGGGGTTCCGGCTCGAATCTGCTCCAGCACCTCGTACGTTTTGAGCGCCTTCCTGGTTTTCCGCAACTCCGTCCGCGCGCAACGCGCCTTTGCCCGGTGTTCCTTGGATTCAGCCTTGGCGGTGATGGACTCTCGCTGCGCGGTTTCCGCGACCCCCCGCAAACGCTCCTTGTGCGTAGCGAGCGTTTCCTGCACGTGAAGCAAGTACTCAACCTGGCACTGCGCTAACCGAATCACCTTCCGGGCGTTTGAAGTGGTGAGGTACCGCGAGTCCTCCACGGAAACGTCCCCGAAGGTCACGGTTTCCTGTGTGTCGAGGGTTGGGTTTGGGTGGGTTTGGTGTGGGAAGGGCGGAGAAGGGTTGGTTCAGTGGTCTGTGACGGCATCGGTGAGGTGCATCCGAGACGGAAAAAGTGGTCGTTGGCGCCTTAGATTTGGGCACCGCGTCCGCGTTGCGTGTTTCCCCGTGACGCACCAGGACGCTCTCAAGGGTGTCGATGTCATTCTCACGCATCACCCTGTCCACGTCAACCGCGTGAATCGCGCGCCAGTCCATGCGCGCGCGTCGCGCCTCGAACGCGAACGCCCCAGGCGTGTCAGATGGCACGTCAGCCATATTTTCGCCCCCGAGGGCGACCGGCGTGTCCGCCGGTTCCGCCATGGGCACCCCCCTCTGGCACGACCGGAACCCGACCGAACGAACAAGGGTACTTCACGGACGAATCCACTGTAAGCGACGACGATACGGGAACGTCGGCGCGGCGAGGAGTGATGCGTCGCGAAGCGAGACAAAAGAGACAGGCGAGGCAAGCAGAGGCACATCCAAGACAGACGGCGACGGCGACGAAAAGTTAAAGGTGGAATATGACCGTTTCTCTTTTTTCTCAAAAAAGCAACCCAAAGCGCGTCACCGCTACTTGTCGCGCAACCCAAACAAGACATCGACATCAGCACTACGTGTTGAGCTACACCCCACACAAACCAGCTCTCGGGTCCTCCCTTCCCTGGTTATTACGCGCTCGCCACAACAAGTCCGTTGTGCCTGAGCAGGGCTTCCACGTTCGGTTCCCTTCCCCGGAACGCCTTGAAAACGGCCAGGGGCGCGGCGCCGCCGCCCATGGCCAAGACGGTGGACGCGAACTTCCCGCCCGTTTCCTTCACCGCGCTTTCGTCATCGAGCCCGGCTTCTTCGAACGCCCCTGATTGTAAAAGGAAAAGTGTCAGTCTCGTATGGGCAATCAGGGAAGCGGTGCGTGATGAGTGGGAAAGCCCCGCACCGAACGCGTCAGCGGAGAGCACCTCCGCCCAGAGGTAGGAGTAGTACCCAGCTGAATAACCCCCAGAGAAGATGTGCCCGAACCCGCACAGGAACCGGTCCTCCGCCAAGGACGGCATGAGCTGCGTTTTCTCCGCAATCGTTTGTTCGGTTTTGAACACGAAATCGCACCCGGCGCCCGGCGCGTACCGCGCGTGCAGCTCCAAGTCGGTCATCGCAAAGTGGCACTGCCGCAGGTACCTCGTTCCGCTGCCGAAGTTCTTGGACGCAACCAGCTTTTCGAACAAAGCGTCAGGCAAAGGCTCGCCGGTTTCGTGGTGCTTGCCGATGCTTCGGAGCACTTTCCGGTCGTAGCAAAAGTTCTCCTGAGAGATACAAAAGAAAGCGTCAGTCGGTCGAACCGTGTTTTACGTAAACAGTCAGAGGTAGTAGTCCTTTCTGGTACGAGTACGGGCAATCAGGGAGGCGGAACGTGGTGATTGGGAAAGGCCCTTACCATGAACTGCGAAGGCAGCTCCACCGCGTCCCAGTCGACTTGGTTGATACCGGCCACCGGGCCGGTGTTTTCCGTCGTTAACATGTGCTGCAGCGCGTGCCCGAACTCGTGGAAAAGAGTGGTGACTTCGTTGTGCGTCATAAGCGACGGGTTCTTGCCAACCGGGGGGGTGCCGTTGCACACCATGTGCGCCGTGGGCAACCGTACCAACTCCCCCGGCGCCGCCATGGCGCTTGATCGCCCCACCACGTCGTCCATCCACGCGCCGCCCCTTTTCTCCGCCGGGCGCGTGTACGGGTCCAGGTAGAAGTACGCCCGAGGTTCGTTCGTAGCGGCATCCAGAACCTTGAAGAAACGCACGTCAGGGTGCCACACCTCAACTGCGCCGTCCGCGGGCTCGACCTTGATACCTTAGGATACATAAAAGAAAGTGGTTAACGTCTTTCGTGATGTTACGCGAGTAATTACGGGCGGACGACCGGCAAACGTAGGTGTCCCCGGATTTGGGAAATACGTACCGAACAAAGTTCCCGCTAAATCGAACATCCCGTCGATCACCGCCGGGAGCTGGAAGTACGGCCGCAAGTCCTCTTCCTTCAGCTCGTACTTCGCCTCCCTTAAACGCTCGCTCCAGAAACCAACGTCCCACTGCTTCAGGCCTTCGGTGGCTTCGGCGGCACCGGCTTCTTTCGCGAACGCCTGAATCGCGGCCAACTCTCGCTCCGCCGCGGGCTTTGATTTGACCCGGATGTCCTCCAGCAGCGCCTCCGCGCTAACAAGTGTGGCCATCTTGGTGGCCATGGAAACCTCCGCGAAGTTGTCGTACCCCAACAGCTTTGCTTTTTCAAGGCGCAGGGAAAGAATCTGCTCGATTAAAGGCGCGTTGTTTCCTATCGGTTTGGTTTTCTCGGAGACGGAATCATCATCATCTTTAGCGGGCGCGTACTTTTCGAAAAACTCCGACGCGCGCGTGAGGTACGCCTTGTATGTTTTCTCCCGCAGCGCTCGGTTCTCGGCGTGCGCGCGTACGGCCATGTAGGAAGGCGCGTCCAGGGTGAACATCCACGGGCCGTTTGTTGGTGTGGCGTCGGTGTGCCCGCCTCTGGTCTGCGCCGTCTGCGCGGCTTGCTCCAGGGCCGAAGGAGGGAGCCCCGCGACTTCGCTTTTTTCGGTACACAAGTGTTCAAACGCCTTGGTGGCGTCTAACACGTTGTTCGAAAACGCGGTGGAAAGGGCGGAGAGTTCTTTGGCGATTTCGTTGTACCTGAGTTTCTCTTTCCCGTCAAGGGCGACGCCGGACAGCGTGGCGTCTCTGACTTCGCACTCCACCGCTCTTTTCTGCGCGGAGGACAAGTTCGCCCAGGCTTGTTTGTTTTCGCTGAGCGCCACGAGGGCGTCGAACACCGGCCGGCTCTGGCCGATCCGCAGCGACGCGGTCACGACGTCGGGTTGCATGTCGTCGTATGCTTTTCTGAGGTCTTCGCTGTCGCGCACGCCTTTCAGGTGCGAAACAACCCCCCACGGCCTTGACAGCTTTTCGGAAAGACGCTCCAGCGGGTCCATGATTTCTTCCCACGTCGAGACGGGCGTTTTCGATTCGCTTAACTTCTTCTCGATAGCGTCGATCTCCAAGTTCACAGCCTTCACCGCGTCCGTGATCGCGGGCCGGACGTGCTCCGCGGTGATGCTTTGCCACCGTGGGAGGTCTGGCGCGTCTTTAGAGCTGGCGGAAAGGCCGTAGCTCCATGTCGCGAGCGGGTTCGTGTCCAGGGAGGCCATCGTTGTGGAAGATCTTAAAGATCGGACTGCAGGGCCTTTCTTCGCGAGTTTCGTGGAGACGCGGAACGGGCGGACCTGGCGAAGCGCTCTTGCGGTGGCGGATAAACTGGTTACGGCGAACGCACAGCCGATGGACATCGGGGGGCACGCGTGGTCGGCGCGAACGGAAGTGACCACCGGGGTGTGGGCGATCGGAACAATAAAAAATGACGTGACGTGTCGGTCGTGATTTTCAATATGACTCTGATTTATTTGTGTGCGCGATCACTCCCGCGCTGCACGCGCCGCGGTGAGTCATGGCGACGCTTTGGCGCGTCTGGCGCGTCGTGGCGAGGCGCCACGGCCGGCCGTTCGGTGACGGGCTGGTTCCCCCCACCCCCGCGGCGGTTCGATCCGCGGCGGAGTCGCGAGACAAACAAGGAAAGTCGGATTCGGTAAAAACGAACGTGACGCACCGCGGGTACCCAACCGCGACCAAAGTGCTGGGCCACCACCGCGGGGACCCCACGATGGCATTTCTGGTGGAGCTGCACGTCACGCCTTGCATGATAAAACACCCGCCGGGTGGGGTTTGCGACGTGTTAGTCGTGGCAACAATGGACGACGGCGTCGCGAACACGACACGTCCGGTTGGCAACGCCGATGTCTCCGAATCGAGCGGCGCTTGCAAAAGCGCTGGATACAAACACGTGGTGCGCGTGACGCCGCCCAAAAAAAACGACCCCAAGTACCACTCCAATCTGGTCAGTACGTACAAATCCGTGTTGGACGCGGGCTGGGGAATCGGGGTGACGCACTTCGCGGGGGGGTTGTCTGAAATGCACGGAAGTCGCGGTCAAGGGGACGGAGGCGAGACCGGCGGCGAGTGCGTCGATGAGTTGGCCAAAAAAACCGAAACGAAAACGGAAACCGAAAACGTTTTGAAAAAAAACACGAAGGCATACCCGGGCTCCCTCGCCGTTCCGATGCTCGGGCTCGAGGGCGGCGCTTTTTTTTCCGGAATTCCGGTGCATCTCGTCGCACGAGCAGCCGCGGAAGCGGTGAGCAGCTACGAGATACCTGCCCACCTCTCTTTGCGGAATCCGGCGACTGACGTGTCCCTAGGCGAGCGCGCGCCGGTTTTGCACACGGCGCCGTTTTCGGTAAAGCTGTGCGCCCCCGACGAATCGTCGGGGGAAATTTTAGAGCGCGAACTGGAAGCGCACCTGGGACAACACTACCTCCCGGTCGCGGCGGTGACCCGGGAATTTATTGCGTAGAGAGGGGTTAGGTGTGTGTTAGGGGTAGGGGTTACGCGTGTATTAGGTAGAGGGGTTAGGGTGTAGGGGACTAAGGTGTGTGTGGGATTCATTTAAAATAAAGGATAACACATGGGTGATGCTAATCTTTTACTCTCATGAATTTACTTTCTTTTTGGTGACTGCGGACCCGCCGCTCTTTCTTTTTTGGCATTCGCGTAGAGGACATCGCGACGATTCCAACGAGCCCATGTACGTCTCAATCGGCGTTCGGACGGCGATGTCTTTATTATGTACATGGTGCTTCGTAATGGGTGATTTGCTTTTGTTTTTTGTGGCTCGTCACCTGCTCGGAATTTTATCGTAAAACGCACATTCTCGGAAGCCTCGAGGCACAACGACGCGCTCGACGCTACACAAAACCGTCCACTCTTGCAACGCAATGGCCGGTAAGGAAGCTCGCGCGCGAAAGCAAAAGCGCGAGCGCCGCGATGCTAACGCGGCGAACACGGCTATCGCGGGCGAAGCCTTCCCCCGCCTCCCCAACCACCTGGTCGTCACTCACATTCTCAGATCTGAGCATTTCGACGACGACGCAGATCTCGCACGGCTCCCAGCGGTGAGCCGCGCGATGCGCGACTTGGTGGCAGAAACGGGGCTTCGGCTTAAGGAGCTTGATGAAAAGTATGCCATAGAGCTCGGATGTTTAAGCGCGGTGCGGCGCATGCAACGGCAAGGTCGCCTGTCGCGTCAAGAACTCCTTTGTCAGGCAGCGGCGAGGAGCGGACAGCTCGAAGAGTTGAAGACGTTGCGCGCGGACGGCTGGCTGTGGGACCGAGACACGTGCTCGGCGGCGGCTTTGGGCGGGCACCTCGAGGTGCTGCAGTGGGCACGCGCGAACGGCTGCCCGTGGGACATACGCACGTGCCATAAAGCTGCGGAGGGCGGGCATCTGAAGGTGCTACTCTGGGCGCGCAAGAACGGTTGCCCATGTGACGAGAACGAGCTGTATATCGCCGCTCAAAATGGCCAAGTGGCGATAGTGCGGGCGTTGATCGAGTCGGGCGCGGACGTCAACAAGGCAATGAATGACAGCGTGACGGCGCTGTACGCCACCTCTCACCAGGGCCACGAGGCGATAGTGCTGGCGCTGATCGAGTTGAGCGCGGACGTCAACAAGGCGACGGATGACGGCGTGACGGCGCTGTGCATCGCCGCAGAAAAGGGCCAAGAGGCGGTGGTGCGGTTGCTTATCGAGTTGGGCGCGGAAATAAACAAGGCGGATAATGACGGCTGGACGCCGCTGTTTATCGCCGCTCAAGAGGGCCACGAGGCGGTGGGGCGGGCGCTTATCGAGTTGGGCGCGGACGTCAACAAGGCGACGGATGACGGATGGACGCCGCTGGCCATAGCCGTTCAAGAGGGCCACGAGGCGGTGGTGTGGGCGCTTATCGAGTTGGGCGCGGACGTCAACAAGGCAACGGAAGACGGCGTGACGCTGCTAGCAATAGCCGTTCAAGAGGGCCACACGGCGATTGTTCAGATTCTCAATGATGGATGAAGGACATTGAGGGACCAAATTCGGATACCATAAATTAAACCTCCGTCCTCAGTACCGCAACGGACTGGGACTCGCGGTTCTCTGCGGCGAGTCAATCAGATCCGCCAGGGACGCGCTTCCTTGCGACATGCGTCTTTTCCGGAACGTGATTTCGGAAAGCGGGGTTTCTTCTGGCCCCGCTCGTCCCGGGAACTCGGCGAGTTTCTCGTCCCGCGCCATCTCTTGGCGCCTGTCTTTTCGCGCCCGAAACTGCCGCTGCAAACAAATAACCGCGCTCGTTTTCCGCAGCTCCACCATCTCCGGGACGTTTATCCACGCCCAGTCCGTGGTGGCGATGACGTACAGGCGGTCCGCGGAGTTTAGTTTAACCGTGTGCGGCGGCGCCGTCAATACGTAGTCGTGCTCCGGGTCCGCCCGGCGCCGGCCGTCCAACACGTCCTCGTCCTCGGAGTCGAAATCGGATCCGTGTTCGCCTTCGCTGCTCGTGGGTGATTTACTCCCGCCGCCCGCAGTGCTGTTTTCGGGAGAATCCGAGTTCCCGGTGTTTAAAGTACCTCCAGAGCTGTTGCGGCTTCTCCGCTCGTTCGCAAAACCGTCTCCGCTCGCGCTCGCAAACTCGTCGCCTCCGTGAACGCTCTCGTCGCACTCGTCGCATCCGAACGGCGTGTCCACCGATCCGCGTCTTATTTTTCGCTGCGCGACTTTTTTGCGCGCCTTCCCGCCCTTCACGTTTCGGTACACCCCCACTACCAGGGCTTCGTTTTTCGCGAAGAACTGAAACGCGTGCCCCATGCGTTTTCCTTTCAGCTCCGTGGGTAGCGGCACGGACCAGATCCGCGGGTGGTGCCCGATGTCCTCGCCCGAGTGCGCGTCTCTTGTTAAGGAATCAACAAGCTCCATCAAACCAGGGGTGTAGAACACCGTGGCCATCACCCGCGAAACCTCCGTCCTGAACATCACATTCCCCCTGCTGTATTGCGTGTGCGACTCCGGGTGTTCCACCCAACTCAGCCGTGACTGGTTTTGAAACGAGTCCCGGTACGCGGCGCTGTACATGTTTTTCCTGTTTCTTTCCCGCCCGTCACGGTCCAGGACACCCACGAATTTTAAACACCCGCGCACGAACTTGGCGAAAAACGACTTGCCCCGTGATTTCTGCAACGCCAGCCCCAGGGGCGTCTTGGCCCGGGCGTTGTCAAAAGAGGCGGTATCGTCCCCGTCCCCGCGCGCCCCAATAGCCATGCTTCCCCAGCCGCGGTCCAAAGAAGCCCGCCGGCCGCGGTCTTTTTTGTGCGACTCCTTTCTCTGAAACAAATCCGCATCGCTTAGGTCGTTTCGCCGCGGATCGGAACTGAGACCAAACAAAGAAAGTGTCAGTGTCAGTCTTGTATGGGCAGAGGTATAGCCGTCCCTTCTGGTACGAGTAAGGACAGAGGCAATAGTCCCTTCTGGTAAGAGTATGGACAGAGGTATAGCCGTCCCTTCTGGTACGAGTATGGGCAGAGGTAATGCGCCCTTCTGGTACGAGTATGGGCAAACGGTGTGTGTCGGATTTGGGAAAGGCCCAATACGTACCTGGCGCTCCGCGTGAATCGCCTTTCAACCGTGACGTCGCGCAAACCGTCCATCGTGCCCATGGCGTACGAAAGCGACGTGGACGCGTTGTCCGTGCTGAACCGCCGGCGCGCGTCCGCGTGCCGTTTTTTCGACGCCGCGACTGATTTCATGGCGTGCAAATTCTCCGAGCTCCCGCCCGCGCCGCCCCCCGCGGTTGATAGTTTCCCAGCGCGCTCGTTTCCTTTCTCGGCGCGACACATGTGTTTCCGCAACCCGCTTTCCAGGGATCCAAACCCCCGCGCCTCTTGGACGTGCCACACGCTTTTCGGGTGGTGGAACTCCAAAATCACTTTGGGGAGCATGTGGTCGGGGGTGAGCTCGTCTTCGCGTTCGAGGACGGAGGTTGCGAGCAAAACTCGGCGGTCCATTAACAGCGGGTTGTCACTGGCGCACGCGTCCGCGAGCAACACGATGTTCGCCGCGTTGTCAAACGCAAGCGCCTGCGCGGTTTGCACGTCGCTGACGCAACCTTCCGTGACGTACACTTCGATGGATCGCCACAGAATCAGGTCTTGTACCGCTGGGGGCGATTTGGAAAGCACGATGATCGGGCGGATGTTGCTTCCGTCGTTGCCCCGTAGTCGGTGCAACAGCACCTCCAGTTCGTTCCACCGCGGCTGATCGAGGTGCCCGTCCACGATGACGATGATGTGGTTGCCGGTTTTGCAAATCCGCGAAATCGTGTGCCACGGCGTGAACCCCAGTTCCGCTAAGCCCTCCGCGCGTTGCTTCCGCACCGCTTTCGCCAGGTCTTGTACCTCAACTTTCGTGGCGAGCTTCGCTCTTAACTCGGACAAGTTTCGCGTGGACGCGGAGAGCCGGTTACCCGCCAGCGCGCTCGGGACTAAGCGCCGCCGGTTATCTGCGCTACTCGCGAGCTCGCGTAGTTCGTGCCGCATCCCAAGCGCGTCCCCTCTGCGCCAGGTGGCTTGCGGGGCATGTTCCGTGAACCGCTGCGACCCGGACGCGGCCTCCCGGGTGTCGCTCGTCCCAGCCGGCGTCTGCGCGTCGATGGTGTCCATCCACTTAAGGGAAGAGCTGGCGGCTTGCTTTAGCCGCGAGCTCGCGGAACCGGTTTCCTCCAGGCCAACTTGTGCTGGTTCCAAAACCGCGCCTTCGCCTCCTTCTGTGGATAAACCCATACCCGCGGGGACGGAGACCCTTCGTTTCGCGTACGACTGCGAAGGCGATCGCGGCGCGACGCCGTTGTGGAAGCTCGTGTCGAAATCACCACTCCCGGTCAGGTCGCCGTCGCCGGACTCGACTTTTGAGAGCCGCGCGATGCGCGACAACCCCTCGACTGACCCAAACGCGAGCTCGCCGCTGTTCGCGCGCTGGTGCGTCGGTTTATGCGCGCCGGACTCCATCGTTTTGCCAAACTCCGTTGCCTTGTTAAGCTCGGAAGACGCGGCGAGCCTGGCGCTTGGCACGCTCTTCAAACCACCGAAAACGTTCCCGCCCCGCACGGATGCCCCCCCGTGCGTCGATGCCCCCCCCGGCGCCGCCACGAAAACCTCCCGTCGAATCCCCATCCGCGCCGCGGCGGTGCGCACGGCGTGGAACCGCGCGCGCCACGCTTCGGGGTGTTTGCTCGAGCTCCCCACCGCGCGTAACACCCGCTTCACGTCCTGTCCCAAGCACATAACAACGTCCCCCTCGGAAAGGACGTGCAGGTGCCCGCCGATCATCCCAGCGGGGCACAACCGGCCGCCGTTTTCAGGCGCCGACTGCACCGCGAGCAAGTTCACGTCGTGCTCTTCGTAGATTTTCGCAGCGGCTGAGAGATAAAAAGAAAGTGTCAGTCCCGTATGGGCAATCAGGGAGGCGGAATGTGGTAAATGGAAATACTTACCTTCCAGAAACGGCATCCCATCAAACGCGGCGCCGATTTGCGCGCCGTACACGTCGTGCCTGATTAAAAAAAAGAGAAAGGTCAGTCTGGGTGTACTGTATTGGGCGATATATGGACAAACAGTCACCAGCTTCGGTAAAACAGTGCAGTTGTGATGTGTGAAGCGACTTCCTTTGAATGACGGCCGTGTCGTCACGCAGGCGCGGTAAACAGGGAGGCGGGATTTGGGAAAGCCCAGCCGTACGCACCGCATGCTCGTGAAGTACTCCCGCACCCAGGGCATCATGCTGTTCGGGAGCTGGGACCAGTCCCCCGCGAGTTTCGAGTACATCGTGGTCAGCAAAACGGGTAAACCAGGGCACCGCACCGCGAGCGCGGTGCGGCAGTGGTTCAGCACCCCGCTGGTTAAGCACGACAGCGGGTTGATCCCCGCGGTGCGCGCCATTTCCTTGGCCCACGACCGGAGTAACAAAAGCCGTACCGGTAACCCGGGGAGTTGCCGTTGCAACAGGCTCGCCCTTAAAATCGTATCCTCATCCTCCGCCTCGGTCAAGTGATCCCTAACCGATAAGTTACCAAGCACGAACGCCATATCCGCGTTCGCCGCGTCCGCCCTGGCTAAATCCGCCTGGTCCATGGGCGATCCCCTTATGAACTTAACATGCGCTTGTCCCAACGCCGAGGTAAGGACTCTTCGCAAACCAGTCCCGGGTGCTTCCTCGGACATCAGCACCACGTCCGGTAACGAACTGTTCGGTCGAGACGGGTGAAGAAGCTCTTCCAGGAAAATCTGTAGCGTCGCGCTCCCCGAAGTTACCGCGCCGCCCAGAATGATGATGTGCGCGTTCCGGAACCGGCTCCGGCGGTACTTCCCCCGGCCGCTGTCGATTTCATCCTTCAACGCCACAATCGCGGCGACTTCAGAGGAAAAGAACGCCACGCCGCTGACGATCATGACTATGGCGAATACCTTGTGCAACGTGGTGGCTGGTATGGGTAAAACAAAGTGTCAGTCTTGTATATCGCGATGTATGGACAACAGTCACCAGCGTTAGAGGTAAAACAGTGTGGCTGGAATTGGTACAGGCCCAATACGTACCCGGCGTGATGTCTCCGTACCCCACCGTGCTTAACGTGACCACCACGAAGTACAGCTGGGTTAACAACGTGGTGTCGTAGTTTGGCGAGCGTTCGCTTATTCCTACAATCGCCCCGTTCCCGTCAACCTCGAGGTCGATATCACCCAAAATCTCCAAGCAGAAACCCACGCAGGCGTAGAAAAACGTGACGCAAGCGAACCGCAGGATGGACAGCCCCAGGCGTTGCTTCACCTCCCCCGCGTAGGACGCCCAGAAACCCATCTTCATCACCTCTTCGTACCTTATTAGCACACTGATGCTCCTCATGAAGGTAGGGGTTAACCAGGTTGGTTCGGGTGAGAACACCTGGTACGAAATCACGGAAACGGCGTAGACGTCGAAAAAGGTGCTGAACGTAAACGCGATCGCGAAGTCGAAGTTTTTCACCCACAGCCTTCGCACAAACGCCACGGCGTAGAACGACGAAAGTAACACCTCCACCGCGGTGATTCCCACTTGGTACTCGCGGATGATGCTCTGCGCGACGAATATGAACATGCTAGCCGTGGAGCACACGATGTCGGTAAGCGCGAGGAACGTGTCCACCTGGTTCTTGTGCCGTCGCCTCAAGAATTTGGTGCTCGTGAAACTCGTCCACAGCCGGGTCAACACGAGCACCGCGGCGAACGCGCTGAACGCCACGGCCTGCTGCGCCAGCACTCGTGACCACTTCGCCTCTTCGTAAGCAGCCGCGGACGGCATCAAGCCGCTGGTGTCGGTTTCGGACATGTTGGTGTGTGTTGGAGGTCACCGGAGGGCCCTGGACCAACACTTAAATCCGCTTGCGTACTGCGTACGCCCCTGGGCAAATCTAAACGCCGAATGAAAGAAACCAAGCCGCGCGCGGAAACCCGTACACAACCAGCGCCGTTAAAGACCGCGTTTCACGCCACTACAAACGACGCGGTGGTATGCCCGCGATGCAGAACAACCCGGTTCCAAACACAACTCACCCTTGGGCCGTCACGCAAGCACACCACACGCGTCCCCAAGTGCGCGGCGCCGCTTTTTGGAAAGCACTTTTGGACTCATTTTTGACGACCGACGCAGACGACAGGCAGAAAAAAGGCTATGAGTGGGAAGAGGGTGCATTGGACAAAAAAATGAAGAATTCAAAGTGTGGTCGCGCACGGTACAAACCGACGTGTTGTTTTTACAAAGAATCGCGTGCGCAATTAGTCTAGTAGTAACACCTGTCCGTCCTTCATGGAAAATCAAACAGGCATCGCGAACGCCACGGCGGCGTCCACGGCGGCGTCGATGACCAGCGAGGCGCGCGACGGATCGTTTCTTTTTTTCGCGCCGAGCGAGGCTGGGTTTTTTTCAAAAGCCTCCTCCTCTTTTTCACCCCCCGGCTTCGTCTTTTTTTGTCCCCCGTCCGTCCACGTTTCATTCCCGGCACTGGTAACCTCTTCCCTCCATTTGGTTAGAAGGGCTTTGACCTGCACAATGGTGTTGGTGCCGCTTTTCCCGGAACTCTGCACAAGGGCAGGCGCGAACCTCAACGCGGACGCGAACTCGGCGAGCGCGGCATCTTTTGTTTCAGAGTCGCTTCTTGTTTTTGTCGAGTCGCTTTGCGCATTTTTCACGTCCAACACCTCTTCGCTTTCGTCGCTCCCCAACAACTCATCCTCGAACCCCAAATCCTCCAGCTCCAGGTGAAACGGCAGGGAAAGCGAGTCCTCCATGGAGTCGGAATCGCGTGATGCCTTTCTTGTCGAGAAGGACACTTCGTTGGGTCGTTCGGGGGTTACCAAGTCGGCAACGGAAACGCCGCTCAGCTCGGCCTCCGCGCTTGCGTGGCAATCGGGCGACGCCGCGCAAAATCCCTTTCCAAACCGGTTTGAGTGGTACTTGTTCATCGATGGACCGTACTTGTTCATCGCGGCACCAAAATCGTAGGTCATCTCGGGGGAACACGCGCCGTACGCGAACGGCCCGGGGTCGGCGGTTGGCACGGCATTATTGATCGAATTCGGCGTCGCCGGGTTTCGTGTGAGCGCCGGCGCGGCGGCGACAAATTGTCGCGTGTCTTGTGCGTTTTTGTTTTGCTCCGGCGACCCCCCGACGTCCTCGAGTAACGACTCCCCGTTACGTAACGACGCGGTTTGTTTTTCCCGTACCGGAGGGTCAGGGTCCGTTTTGTCACCCCGCATTGGCGTGCCCGGACACAACGCTTGGGCTCGGTACGCGGACCTGGACCCTGAGGAAGAAACACTATGGTGGTTTGTTTGGAGGTGGAGTTCTTTCGTCGCGAGCGCGTGCGACGGCGAACCCAGCGACGCGGAAGACCGCCCCGACCCGGACGAGCCTCCCGATTTCCCAAGCGACCCGATCGCGAACGGCAGCGAACTTCCCGAGGTGGTGAGCTTCCCGGCGAGCTTGGAGAGCAACCCGGTGGTGGCGGCGCCCGGACTGCCGTACGAGTGTTGAGACGAACTCGCGAGGAATCCACCGTGAGGGGTATTCCCCGACCCCACGCCACCGTACAGAGTATTCCCGGACGACCCTACGCCAAAGCCGAAAATAGGCACGGGCGAATGCGTTACCGGCCGCGGCGTGAGCGGCGGTTTCGCGGAGTACGAACTGGACGCTGACCCCGGCGACGCCACCGTTTTCGGCGACGCCACGGACGTTTTCGGGGACCCGACGAACTCGGAAACCGTAACGGGCACGTCGGGGTACGCGCCGCCGCCGGTGTGGTAGTTTTTGGGGGTCCGACCAATCGCCGACATCTCTCGGGAAAGCAACCCGGTGACGTTCCCCGCGCCGCCGAGACGCGCGCGAAACGTTTCCGTTTCTGACTGTTTGCCCATAGAGGATATACTCCCGTACGTGGTAACCAGCGCGTTCCCGTACGCGCCCACCAACGAACCCCCGGTACCGACCAACGTACCCATCGCGTGACCACCCGTGTGACCACCACTACCGCCCCGAACTTGTGTGTCCAGCACCGAAAGCGAGATCCCGATGCGCTCCGGCGGCGGCGGCGTGTCCAGATCCTGGTTGAAATTGGAACTTCTGCGCCGCGCGACGGGGGACGTGGATAGGAAAGACGAAGCCCGCGCGGTCCAACTGTTGGCGCGCTTGGGCGAGGGAGACACAGAGGTGCTGTTGCTTCCGTGTTTTTCCGTCGCCCTGCGACCGGTACTCGGATCGCCCGTGCGATGCGCGATCGCGACGCCTTGCGATAAATAAAAGAAAGTGTCAGTCTTGTGTGGGCAGACAGTGTGCCTGGATTTGGGAAAGCCCCAAGGCCGTACCTCTGGTGTCGCTCGCAAGGTTGAAATCGGAGTAGGTAAGTTTTTGGCGCACGATTTTCGGCGCCCGCGGAACAGGCGCGTCTTCCAGATCCAAACCGTAAAGCGCGTCCTGGTCCAGGAAAAACACCCTCGCGTCGAGGCGGGTTCCCCCGCCACCTGGTGCCGCGTTTCCCGCGAACTGGTACACCATGTACTCCGAGTGGTTTGATTTGAACCGAGTTGAGTTTTTCAAAAAACTGTTTTTTGAGCCCTCCGATCCGGAGGAAACCCCGGAAAGGGTCAACGCCGAGGCGCGTTCGTTTGGCGCGTCCTTAACCCCGAGTGAAAACTCATTCGCGGAGTCCACTCCGGAAAGGTTCAGGTTGCCGGAAAATGATCCCCCAGGAAGGTCTTGGTTTCGTCCAAGTGCAGACGAGTCGGAATCCGTGCGAAGCAAAGGCGGCGGTTTATCGAAACCGTTTCCGGGGTCGTCACGCGCGGAGTAACTCGCGTTTCCCTCGGCGTCAACGCCGCGCGCCTCCACGACCGCATCGCCATCCCCTGTAAGTTGCCAAGCCAACGTGAACCCGCGCGATTTCGAACCGAGGCCGTCTGGAATATTAAGGACGTGTCTCTCAGCCGCGTGCTTTGCGAATTTGTGCGCGGGCAGCGCCCTGGTTTGCGCGCGCAGCGTGCGCACCATCACCACTAACTGCTTGTACGCGGCGGATACGGAAACCCTTTCTCGTGCCACCAGTGGTACGTTCCCGTCCCTATCGGTTACTGTTGACTCGACTTGCTGGTGACGAAACACCCAGCGCTCGATTAAGATTCGGGGCCGGGGGTTTCCAGACGCGTCGTTCGCGTTCGGGACAGCGAAAATCTCGAGGATCATTTTTTTGTTTTGTTTCGGCAAATCTGCATCGGCGCTGGATTTCGCGCCGGGTGCGTTTTTACCTGACTCCTTGTCCACAGAGTCGCTCGATTTCGGCGTGGACCGCCACAACGCCAGCGCGTCGTGGCACCGTTTGTCCAGCGACTTCGTTTCCAAGTTGAACTGTGTGAGTGTGTGTGTAAAGAGGCGGTCATGGGAAACGTTTGCGTCAGTCGAGATTCAGAGATTCAAATCTTTGCGTTTTGAATAAAGTCAAAAGTGGTCGTAGTAAACGAGCGGTCGGGTCAATGGGTCAAAAGGGACGTACCCACTGGTTACTGCGTTGCTGTTTGTTGGCGGTCGTGTCCGTCGTCACCACCCGCGCCTGTAACACCACCGTGGCGCACTTCACGAACCACTCCCCGGTTATCTGCGAACCGCGGTCACCCATGGTCGGCGCGTCCGAGGATAGGATGGGCTTGAAAAATTTCCCGGGAAAACGTTGACACGGACACGTCGTCGAGATTAACCTTCGGCTCCCACCGCGCACGCGGGCCACCTCCAAAACAAACCCACACGGGCCCGCGACCGGACGCACGCGTGTGCGCGTCCTGGGTGCGCGCGCGATGTCGTGGGGGATCCGGGGGGTCAAGGGTCGACGCTGGCACGGCGCGGGTGTGGCATTGAAGCGACCCGTTGTTTGCTTGCTTTCCTTCTCCTGTCGCCTGGCGAGATTCGCCTCGCGCGCAGATTTCGAGACGTTCAAGAAGACGAGGCCCGAGTTGTTGATGCACAGCTTCTCAGTCTGAATAATTCGTTCGATTTTTTCTCAAGACTAAATACACACTGCATAACGACCTCTTGAAGGTCTCAATCTTTTGGCTCTGATCGCGACGTCAATCAAGCACGTCATCGTCAACTTCAATCCAAGCATCTCGCTTCTCCACCTACGTCTCCCCGCGTTCGTGCGCTTGCATTGCTGCGGTCGCGCGAGTGTACGCACAACCGCGGATCACGATGCTGTCCGCGACGTCGGCTGGCGTTTCGGTGGCGGCACGTGCTGTGACGGCCGACCCGAACTCAGCGCGCACCACGGGTTCACGCGCGATGGGTTCGATGGGATCGAACTCGGTGTCGCGATGTGTCGGCGCGTCTGCGTCTCACGGGGCGGTTTGGAGGGTGAGTCGCGGAGGTTCGAGTGTTACTGGACGAACAACGCGTGTCTGCACCACCGTCGCGTCATCCGCGTCGCGCCCCAGGGGCGGCGCGTCGAAACGGCGCTCACGGAGAGACAGGCCTCCCACGCTCAGGGCGGCCGGTGACGAGAACACCGAGTCTCCCGCGGGTGGTGAAAATGATGCACCATCGGAGACACCCGCGGCGTTCAAAACCGGCCTCAGCGCCGATCCCGCGTTCGCAGAGGCGCTGCGAGCGGTGTCGGACATGACAGATGATTCGACTTCAAAATCAACACAACAAGCCGTGACCAAGGACGATTTCGTCGCGCCTTCCATCGACTGGGGGGACACGAAAGTCAGGAATTTAGACCCTCCTGTGGTTGCGCGAACAGAGGCGATTGGTACGACGAGTGCGGTACCGGACGCGGTGCCCAAAACGAAACAAGCACAGGAAGTCGTGACCTACTCCGCCGCAGATTTCGCCGCGAACGAGTTCACACCCAGCAGCAGCGCTGAGACAGGGACACGAGGAACTTTCGCGGAGCAAGCCATGCAGAAGTCGGCGTCTCAAGGTTTCGTCCCCGCGCCAAAGGACGCGGCTCCGGCCCCAGTCATGGCGCCTTTGAATTTGGCCACCACACCTCCGTCGAATTTGGCGGTAACGAAACCGAAACCAACCGGCCTTGCTACGTACGCGCCTCCCCCTGAAAAGCAAGCGGAACAAGTCCGGTCTTTCCTGTACCCGGGCGAGTCCGAACTTCCGGATGACGTGAACATGACGGTCTGGGAGCACTTGGAGGAGTTGCGGGACCGGGCGTTGATTTCCGCGGGCGCGTGTACCGCGGCTATTCTTTTGTGTTTCTGCTTCGCCAAGGATTTGGTTATTTTTTTAGAGGCCCCTGTTGCGGAAGAAGGCGTGCGGTTCCTACAGCTCGGCCCGGGGGAGTACTTCTTCACCACCGTCAAGGTCGCGGGGTACTGCGGGTTACTGCTGGGCGCGCCCGTGGTGCTTTACGAAGGCATCGCGTACGTGCTTCCCGGGCTCACGAAAGACGAGCGCAAGTTTTTAGGGCCGATCGTGCTGGGAAGCTCCGTGCTGTTCTACGCAGGTACGTGATTCCAAACTCCAAATCCTGACACCTACGTTTGCCGATTGTCCGTAGCGTTTACTCATACACACGGCCTTACAAGACTGACACTTTATTTTCCACACTCAGGCATCTACTTTGCGTACGCCGTGCTGACCCCCGCGGCGCTGAAGTTTTTCATCGGTACGTATTTCCCAATCACCACATTCCGCCGACTGCTTGTCCATACGGGACTGACATTTCTTTTTTTACAATCAGGCTACGCCGACGAAGCCGTGGAGAGTCTGTGGTCAATCGACCAGTACTTCGAGTTCGTCCTCGTTTTGCTGTTCTCCACCGGGCTTTCCTTCCAAGTCCCCGTGATTCAGCTCCTGTTGGGGCAAACCGGTTTGGTGTCGTCGAAACAGATGCTGAGCGTGTGGCGGTACGTGGTGGTCGGGTCGGTCGTGGCGGCGGCGGTCCTAACCCCGTCCACGGACCCGTTCACGCAGATGCTCCTCGCCGTGCCCCTCATGTCCCTGTACCTGGGGGGCGCCGCCGCGGTGGGGTTGGTGGAGAAGGGAAAGAGAGAGCTTCCCGAGGGGGAGGGGTATTAGGGAAGGGGATGAGTACGGTACACTGTGAAAGACGAATAATGACTACCTATACCTTTGGACAATTCGACTGAAACCACAAGCAACTGCATTGCAGAAACTCCGTCGCAACCGCTACTTGTCCCCCGCCGCGAACCGTTCGTCTTGTCGTTTCCGACTCGCGTTTCGCACCACTTTTATCGGCCGTACGGACAACGCCGCCCTCGCATTTTCGTCCTTCATGCCTATCAAACTCGCGAGGTTACAAACGTCCCGCGGCGCTCTGAGTTCCACGGCTTGCCGCGAACCCGACGTGAGGATTATGCCACCGCTGTTTTTCTTTTTGGAGGCGTTGGAGTTGGGGGTATTCGACGAGTTATTCGAGGTACCCGGCATAGGCACCACCTTTCTTGTCAAGTCATCGCTATCGTCGTCGCTGTCCCCACCGCCCGTCCCTCGCATACCCCCCCCCGCGTTTTCCCCCACCGCCCGCGCGACCGACACGCCGTTTGCGAAAAAGTTCCGCCGGCTCCCTAAATCCAGCAACGCCGGGTTGTACGAAATCTCGACGCTCATTCCGCTCGCGGACGCGCTTTTCAGACTGTTTGCTCTAAGGCGAAACGCGCTCCGCCCGCCCAACGTCAGCGCCAAGATGTCACACCGCCTGTTCGCGACCGACGACGCGAACGACCGCTCCGAGGTCGGGTGCAGGGCGAACAAGTCGTACCGGCGCACCAGGTCGTCGTTTGCGGCGAGAAACGTCGCCAAATCGCCCGGCTCGCCGAAACTCACCGTGACTCGTCGTAACACGACGAGCTCGGTAACCGCGTTGTTGTTGCTGTCCGCGTCCTTGGCCACCGCGCGAAGCACGTCGTCGTCCAGCGGAATCAACCCAGCGATTAGCACAGGCCGCGCGTTGCGGTCACACGCGTCGACTTTCGTGTCAAGCGCCACCGCCGCGTACCCAAGTTCCAACAACGACGACAGGTGCTCCCGCAGCGCGTGCGGGTTCCCGGGATCCACGCGGACGCCGAGGTCGACGAAGGGCATCGGTTGGGTAGTGGCACGGCCCGCACCGAGGCACAACACCACGGGGGTCAAACAGGAGGAACCCGGGCGGGCGCCGACGCCGTGCGCGTGGATTGAATGGGCGCTTTTTCGTTTTGTTCCGTCGAGGCAAAAACAACTTTTTGTTCGAGGCGGCGTTTATAGTTCGCGGCGTCGAGGACTGGGGTGTCAGGTGTGATGCCACGCGCGGCGGGGGTGAGGGAGGAGATAGGGGACATGGCGATGTCACCCGCGCCTGAAATGGTCGACTCCGGTATCAGTGACGGCCCTGGAGACGACGCCGTTCCAGAGGGTGGTGGTGATGCGAGCCAAAACGCGTCGTGTGGCACAAAACTGGTGATGCACCCTTTCCTGCCCGGCATGGCTGCTTGCTTCGCGGATTACCTGGGTATGTCAATGCTCACCCCCGCGTTGCCGTACTTCCTGGCCGACCTGGGCATGCCCCCGCACAAAGTTGCGACGTGGACCGGCGCGGTAACCACGGCGCAGTACGCGGGGGCGGCGTGTGGGAACATGATAGTCGGCGCGATGGGTGATAGCCTCGGCAGCCGAACCGCGATGGGCGCGACGTTAGCGGGCGACGTGTTGTTGTTCGCGGCGACTGCGTTTTCCACGAACGTCGCATTGCTAACCACAGTGCGGTGCTTCGCGGGGTTGAGCTCGCCACTAGTAGCCTCACTGCATTACATTTTAAGAAGCGCCAGTACAAAGAAAGAAACGTTACGAGGCGTCAATGCGTACAGCGCGTCTGTGAACATCGGGTACGCCTTCGGCGGAGTTATCGTCGGCGTGGGGTACGACGCACTGGGCTGGGCCGGGCTGATGTTGCTCAGCTCAGGGATTGCGGGAATCGCACTGGTAGTGGTGCTGGTGCTGGTGCCAAGGAATACTCCGGAAAAGAACGTTAAGGGTACCCTTAACGAGGAGACTGGTGAGGACGGTGTTACGTCTCCGAATACCCGCGCTGCTCACGAAACGGCGGCTCCAAAAAAAAGCGTCGACGTTTACGGCGTGTACAAAACCGGCGCCATGGTGTCGCACATGGTCACCGCGGTTAACGTGGGGTACCAGTTCATGGGTTTCTTGGTGTTGTTCACGCTGATGAGTAAACAAATCCTTGGGTGGTCCGCGGCGCAACTGGGGTGGTCGTTCATGGCCATCCCGATCGCGAACACGTTCGCCATGTATTATTTCATCCCGCCGCTGATTGGAAAGTTGGGCGTCCACGCGCTTATCACGTACTCCAGTGTGTGCACAGCGATAGTCCTGGGCGCATTCGCGTTACCTGCGGTGCATACATCCGTGGTGGGTATCTTAGCAGTCACGTTCTGCCTGATTCTGTGCGTCGTGACCGTTCAGGTTCCCAATCAAATGCGCATAAAAATAATAGCCGACGAGTACGCGCCGGAGCAGGTACGTGTTGCGCGTTTCCCAAATCCAACGACTGTTTGATGCCCCTCTGTGACTAAACTAGTCTTTAAAAGGAAGTATACTACATACAGCACATGTAGACTGTTTTACTCAAGACTGACACTTTCTTTTATTCATCTCAGATGGGCAAAATAACGGGCGCCAGCCGGGTGTGTTTCGCGTTTGGCCAGACCCTGAGTCCCATCGCGTGCGCGGTAAGGGCCTTTCCCAATCACCACGTTCCGCCTCTGCGATTGCCCATACTCGTACCAAAAGGGAGCATTACCCTGACTCTTTACGTAATACACATTACGAGAGACTGACACTTCCGGCTTTTACAATCAGGTGCTGTACACCATACACCCGTCCCTGGCGATCGGGAGCATGTTTTTGTCAGTCCTTTGCGTGCCCATGGCGTTCTTTCTGTGCAAACAGAACTTTTTCGCCGACCCGATGACGAAGGCGGAGGAGTTTGCATTCGCAAAGCGAGACAAAAACGAGAACGAGCAAAGCGGGGACGCGACCAGAGTGTGATACGTAGTCTTAGTTTCTGATAGACCGAAATTAGCCAGTGTGGTAGTTGGTAGACTAGTTGTAGTTGAAGTGGATCGAGTAGTGTAACGTAAGGTTTTAGTGTGGTACTTTTTAACAAACAATATGGGGAGGGAGATTTTCTCCGCTTGTACGTAACGCGCCTTTGGCGTTCTTCAGACTAGACTCTTTTATTTCTTTGCCTCAAAGTTTTTCACCTTTGCCGTCTCACCGCGCCGCCGCGACGAGTTCTTCTTGTTGGTACACGTTTTCGTTCAGGGCGTCGTCGATGGCGACGCCAACGCCTTCTTCGTTGATGGTGTTGTAGAACCCCACGATTTCGTTCCGCCATTCGTCGCCGAATTCGCCCACGAGCGGGCCGAAGATCTCCTCCATTCCCAAAAACCCGACCACGCCGGACCCGCCGTTTTGAAAACAAGCGGTGACCGCGGCGCCGCCTGCGTCCCTCACCTCGTTCCCCTCACTAACCTCTCTTTGTAAGAACCAAGCCCAGGATGCGACGTACATCGCAAAGCCTCGCATCTTCAGGCCCTGTGTAAGCCCCTCGACAACAACGTCCCGGCCTTGCACTCGGAACTTCTCGCTCCCGTCCGCCGCGATGCGGTCCAGCTGGTCCTTCACCGCGACGTTCTCGAACCGCGCCAACACCGTTCCCGCGTACGTTTCCATGCCGTTCAACAGAATGGGCGAGTCTATCATCGCGCCGTGTTTCAGAAGCGTGGGGGCGATTTCGTTGATTTGGATTTGCGTCAAAAGCGCGCGAATCTTCTGGTGCGTCACCGCTTCGTGCTGGCACGATTAACAAGAAAGTGTCAGCGTTTCGTGATGGGTATGAGGGATTGGTATGAGTAAACAGTCAGGGTACTGGGCAGAGGGAATAGTCCCTTCTGGTCGTAATAGTCCCTTCTGGTACGAGTATGGGCAATCGCGCACGGCGGAACGTGGTGATTGGGAAAGGCCCTTACCACGTGCGTGCACCCCGCCAATATGCCGGCGTAGCACATCGCGCTGTGCGTGACGTTCAGCAGCCTGACTTTCATGAGCTCGTGCGGAATCACGTCCGCCACGACCACCGCGCCGGTTGCTTCCCAAGCCGGCCGCTCGTTGTCCACGAAGTTGTCCTCTATCACCCAGTGCTTGTAAGGTTCGCACATCACAGGCCATGCGTCTTCGAACCCCAACTGCGAGGGTAACGTCGCGATGTCTTCCCACGAAGTCGCGGGGGTGATTCGGTCCACCATCGTCGACGGGTACTTGACCTGCGTTTGCAACCACACCACGAACTCGTCCAGGCTGGCGGCGCACAACCCGGCGCACCCGAGCTCCTCCGCCGCGCTCGTCATGCGGCGCTTGCACACCTCGCCGTTGTGGGGCAGGTTGTCACAGGACATTATTGTGAACGGCCGCGTGCCGTTGGCGAACCGCACCGCGGCGGCGGCGCAGATCAGGCCGAACGTGGTGGGGTTTTTCGATTCCGGGTGAAGCGGCTCGTCTTCGTCGCGTAACTGACAGTTCAAACACCGTTCAATCAAGGAAAAGTCCCCTGATTGTGAACGAAAAAGTGTCAGTCTCGTATATCGCGATGTATGGACAAACAGTCAGAGGGAATAGTCCCTTCTGGTACGAGTATGGGCAATCAGAAAGCGGAATGTGGTGGGTGGGAAAGGCCCTTACCTTTCGTGAGCGGCACCCTGTATCCAAACTCCGTGATCGTTAAAGAGATGATCTTCACGTCAGGTGAGGCCATTCGCTCGATCGTACCAATCGGGTCCTCCCACGCGAGCACCATGTCGTGCATCGCCACGACCTCCTCGACCTGAACGTCGAAGGAGGAAACCTCCGCGCCGGCGCGACTGATACCAATAAAAGAAAGTATCAGTCTTTCGGGCCATGTTCATAACGTGTATACGCAAACAGTGTAGTTACTTTCCTACTGTACTCAAAGAGGGGCGGCAGAAACCGTCGGCGGGATTTGGGAAACGCGCAATACGTACCTGATTATCGGATAACTCCAATCGTTGTCCCTCAAATAATCACGCATCTTCACATCACCGGGCATCACGCCGATACCGGTGTAGCACCACTTCTTCGCGTTCTCGAAGTCGTGTTTCAGCAAATCGTTCAGGTAACACTGTTTTGAGGAGGGGAGAGAGAGTTTGTCAGGCTGTTTCCTTTGGAGTCGCGTTTCAGTGCACTTTTCATCCAAAAAAGTTGCCAGAAATCAATAATCCAGTCACCATTCCCAGACGGGAACAAAGAATGGAGGGGTGGAAATCAAAAGCCGCGCGGTGGCGGCCTAGTTGCGCGCGGTGCGGAGGCTCAGGGTTTCGAGCCGTCCATAGATCGACCATCTCGCGGATACCGAGTTTCACAAACTCGCGAGGCGCTTTGAGTCCCGCGGACGACGCAAAGACGCGCTCGCGGCGTAACGCCGCGGCGCGACCTTTCGGCTTTTCCGAACATCATCCTGCTGAGTTGGACGATAGGGCTAACAACAGACTCTGGGCTTTCGAAAGTGGAGGTAAAACGTACCAGCTGGTGCGAGCGGTGGAACCCGCCCACGCCGACGTGCATGATGCCCGTGGTCGTCGCGGCGCGGTCGAACACGACCCTCTCCTTGAACGTCACACCCTTCCGGTCCGTGGTTCCATCGGGAGCCGGGATGCGCGTTATTTCCGCACGAATCCCCGGGGGCGCGCGGTGTCGCGTGCGCCGCACCGCGCGCCTCACCGCGATTCGGGGAAACCCCAGAGAGGCGCGTAGACCGTGCGTCGCGAGACTCATGGTGCGTGGGTATCAATAAAACGACGCGCGGTTGAAACGACGCGCGTCGTTCGTTGTGCCGGCGCAGGTACACCAAACTAAACCGACGAAAAGAGCAAAGCATCCCGCGGTTTTTCAGAGGTGACGGATGTCTCCAAAAAGGCCACGCCGTGCCACGTCATCACCGCGGCGACTGCGAGCGTTTCGTTTCGCAAGGGAAACATGGGGTGCGTCATCCTGATCCACCCAAAAGCACCCATCGGCGGCCTTCGGCTTTGTTCCACCACGGAAACCATCGGGCGGGCGTTTTTGCGCCGACGCGCTTTCCCACGCGTTTTGGCGGCCCGTTTTGTCCTGTCAGCATCAGCCCTCGCCACCCCACACCCCACCGCACCGTACTCGTCACCAAATTTGTGATGAGCGGTTCCGTGACTCGCGCGCCCGCGCTTGTGTGCGACCGCGGCGAGCTGAGCACCGGCATCGTGCACTTCGGCGTCGGCGGGTTCCACCGGTCGCACCAACAGGTGCGTGTCTGTCCCATTCTCTGTGCCAAAAACGTCGGACGCCCGTTTTCGGAACCGCGAGGGGACGTGTCGGAAGTGCTGTTGCGTGCGATTCACCGAATGAAACGCGTACCGAACGTCACGACCGGCCTCGGTCGTGCCAACTCAGGCGTCTCAACTCGCCGCCCGTGGTTTTCCCACCCGCACAACCCCATCCTGTCGAGATCCTCCCCGCCTCGGAATTCACCGCTGACATTCGCCCTCAATTCACTCGCGTTTCTTCTCGTCTTGTCTTTCCAACCGCAGGCGTACCTCGACGAGCTCCTCCGTGTTGATTTCGAAAACACCAAGTCCTGGTGCTACACCGGACTTGGGGTGTTATCCTTCGATACGAAGATGCGGGACTACCTGGTGGCGAACAAGTTCACCTACCCGGTGGTGTCCCGGACCGGAGAGACCCCTGAAACAATGGCGATGCACGTGCATCACGTGGTGACGCTGCGTGATATGCTCCTGTCGTTCGAAAACCCCGCGGCGGCGGTTCGCCTGCTGTCCTCGCCTGACGTGAAAATAGTGTCCCTTACAATCACCGAGTTCGGGTACCGCGTACCGATCAACGAAGGCGACCGGACGCTCGTGAAGCTAGCGCTGGACGGCGCGGTCGACGGCGCGCACAACGACGAAGCGACCCCCGCCGAGTGCGCCGGCGCCACCGTTTTCGGCATCCTGCTCGCCGCGCTCGCCAACCGCAAGCGACACGGCCTGAGGCCGTTCACGATAATGTCCTGCGACAACCTCCCGCACAACGGCGAGGTCGCGAAGCGCCGGGTGCTGGGCGCCGCCGCTGACTTGGATTTAGATCCCGCCACGCAACAATGGCTCGAGACGGAAGCCAAGTACCCGTCCACGATGGTGGACAGGATCACGCCCGCGACATCGAATGAGGATATCGTTTCGCTGAAGGAAAATGCGGACATCACCGACGCATGGCCTGTGATGTGCGAGCCGTACAAGCACTGGGTCATCGAAGACGACTTCGTGGATGGCGCTCGGCCGGCGTGGGAAACTGTCGGCGCGCTTTTGGTACCCGACGTCCGGCCGCACGAACTCATGAAAGTCAGGTTGCTGAACGTTGGGCACAGCGCCATGTGCTACGCGGGGGTTTTAGCAGGGTGCGAGCACGTCCACGAAGCGGTGACGCACAAGATGATCAAGCCGTTTCTGAAACGGCTGATGCGCGAGGAAATCGCGGCCAGTCTGGTGGCGGACCCGTCCATGGAAGCGCTGGTGTGTGGGCTCGATCAATACGCCGAGTTGGTGCTTTCCCGGTTCAAGAACGTCGCGGTGAAGGACACACTTGATAGGATCGCCATGGACGGCAGCGAAAAATTCAGAGTGCAAGGCCGCGCCGTGGTGATGGAGGGACTCGCCGCGGACCGAACCGTGCGAGGGTTCGCGCTGTACGTCGCCGCGTGGGCGCACTTTCTGCGCAAGGCGGTGATGGAGGGCTCTGTCGTGCGGGACGCGAGCGCGTCTTTGATCGTCGCGCCGTGGGCGGACGTCGCGGGCGTAGGGCCTGTCGAGTCGGCTGTGACGGCCACGGAGTACGCCGTCCCCGCGCGTCTCCCTCCCCAAACCGCGGAGGACGCCGCGGCGCTGCAGCGGTTCCTGGACATCGAGGAGGTGTTCGGGGTGCTGGCGCAGCACGAGGGGTGGCGCCAAGCGGTGGTGCGGGAGTTTGAGGACATCGCAACGAGTGGCGTGGAGGCCACCCTGCTGGGGTACATCTTCGGCGTGGGGCACAACTCAAACGGCGATCTCGCGCAACTCGGATCGAACGGCGCGCGGCTTTCCGAACGCGTCTCGGGGACCTTCATCCTGGACGAAGTCTGCGCGCACGAAGACGCGGCGGCGGCGCCGGACATCACAGACGAAGCCGTCGCCTTCGTCAGCCTGTACTAACAGTCACTACCTGTGTAAAGACGGTGATCTGAAATCAGGATCAACGCAGACTGTATACGCATACAAAAACACACGCGCGCGAAACGTGAAAACGACGCGCGCGAGGACAATAATCGACGATGGATACGCATCCGCAATAGACTAGTCAACACCGCGCGCCCAAAAGCAGGCGCGAACTCTTAGAATGTTTTGAAATACTTACTAAAGCTAGAAGTATACTTACTAAACCTTAACCTGTTTAAAGGCGTACGGATCTAGACGCGCCCGTTAGCCCGCAAAAAGTACCGGTCGTTTTCCCGCAGGCTCGTGTATTGTCTTGCTCAAGTTTCTTGTTTTACATTGTCTTTCTAACGTCGCTTACATTGTCTTTCTAACGTCTCTCGCTCCGCGGCGTGTCACGTTCGACGGCGTCAACACTTGCGCACCGTCACGACGCCAGCGGGTTACTCTCGTTTCTTTTGCACAGTCCAACTTTTTTACGCCTCATCCAACTCCTGCGTCTCGTCCAACTCCCGCATGTTTCTTTTGTCCAACCCCTCGGAATCCGCTTCCCAGTGCTTGTCCCTTAACGAGTTTTTGATTTCCGAAAAGTCAAACGACCCGGCTTTGCAAAGTTCGGGGTGGTCCAGCTTTAAATTCAAAAACGAGTTCACGATGGCGGGCAGGTCCTCCATATCCCGAATCACGATATCCGCGCCCCGGCCGTTCAAACTCTTGGTGCCTTCGAGCAACTCAAACGCCTGGGTGTCTTCTAGATCCCTCGCCACGTGCGACCCCCCCACGTACCCGACAATCAAACCGATGTTCGCGTTCGCCGCGGACCCGACCCCGGACACGGAATCCTCAACCGCGATGCACGAATCAACGCTGATGCCCTCCGCCGCCGCCGCTTTCAGGTACACGTCGGGTTCGGGTTTGTACTTCGGCGGGTCGAAATCGCTCTGCCCGGAGTGGATCTTGTCATCCGGAAAGAACTCCTGCAAACGCGCGGTTTCGATGCAAACAGGCACGCGCGGTTTCGGCGACGTCGTCGAGACGCAGTACTTGAATCCCGAAATTTTCAGAAAATTCAAAGCCTTCACCACGCCGTCGTTCGGTTTTGCAAGCGCCCGCAGCGCCACCAGGATTTCATCTTTTTGCTTTTCCAGCAACGTCGCGTGGTTCTCCCTGCACATCTCCAGGGGCTCTAAGCCTAGCCCTGCTCTGTTGGCGTTGACGACTTGAATGATATCGAAATCCTCGGTGTACTTTTCCCGAATCTCCTCGATGGAGGGAAGGCCAACCGCGGCTCTCTCCGTTTCCACCTTGTCGAACATCAACTCAAACGCCTTCCCCGCGTTCAAACGGATGAACTCTTTCATGCGAATCGGAGTGAGGTCTTCCGCGGAGACGTTGGGAAAGTACGGCGCGAGTTCCCAGAACGCCACTTCCATGGCGGGGGATTCGGTATCACCAAGAGTTCCGTCGAAATCGAAAATAACCGCGATGTCGCTCGCGGCGGTCGTTCGGATTTGCGTTTCGCGGATCTGCACGGCGGCTTGTTCCTCCTTCATCGCGTTTTCAAGCGCCTCCATGGCGCGCGCCCTTTTATCAACTGCCGCGAACGGCCGCGCCTCGTCCACCAGGTTCTGAAGCGTCTGTTTCAGCTCGGTGAACTCTAGGCCGGCGCCCGCTAACAGAAGTTCCTGAGGACATCCCTCGTTCCAGCCGGTTTGAAAAATCTCACTCGACACAGTCGTGGCCGTGGGTAACAACCTTCCTTCGTACCGCAAGCTGACGCCGCCGCCTAAAACCCGCGACGTGCTGTCTTCTATTGAAAAAAAACGGTCAAGCGTGGTCCGTAACGTGTCCAGCAAAAACTCCACTAGCTCCTCGTCCGTTTCCTTGCGGTGCACGCGCTTCATCGTCGTCACGCCGTGCTCCCACATCAACACCAGGAGCTGCGCCACGCCCCAGCTCCAGATCTCGTGTCGTTGTTCCGCCGTGATGGTTTCGTCGCTCAACAGCGGCATGGACGGACACTTTTCCGGGGGCTGGAAACTCCTCTGGGACGCGGCGAACGAGCACAGCGTGCGGAACGCAATCACGGTGTGCATCCCGTTCACGGTGAGCAGTTTTTTGCGGTACAGGTACTTGCTGTCGGCTTCGTTTTCGGGGCTCTGCACGTGGTCGCCCATCAGGGGCAGGGGCTCGCCGTCCTCGCCCTCCGAGGGCGTCGCCAGCATCACGATCGACCCCTCGTGGCCTTCCGCGGTGACGTGCACGGTGAGGGCGTCGTCGCTCACGGTCAAATCGGCGCAGATCCGGTCAACCATACACGGAATGGCTTCGATTTTCGTGCGCAGCGCGAATTGCAGTTTCTCGATCATCCCGTGATCGTTCTCGCACGCGTACAGCACCGGCCGCGACTCGTCTTCGCACTCGGGAAGGTTCACCAGGTGTTCGGTTAGGAATGGAACAGCGGGGCCCATGGCGCACGAAAACGAGGTCGCGGCGCCCATCAGCGGTTTCAGTAAATCGACGTCCATGGACAGGCACAGCATCCCTTTCGCCCCCCCCCGAATCGCATCCGACACGACGCCAACCACGCCGTCTGTGTGCGCCCCGATGGTTTCCTCCGTTATCACGAACAAACCGCGGCCGCCGCAGGCGCACTCGCCGTTAATCTGCGTTTGTGGGGGTATGGTTGTGGGGGAGGGTCAGGGTCGAGTAGGTCTTTTAACTCCTAACCGCCGCGTCTTCGCTCGGCGTCGTTCTCGAAAAGGACAAAAGAAGCCAAAAATCGTCTTTTCCCACAAACAAAAGCCGTGCGACGCTTGGAAAACGCGAAGTGCCGAGCGGTGACGATGGCGAGAACGCGAGTGGCGAGGGTTTAGGGCGGTCGCGGATCGCGGCGCCACGACCGGTTCCCCACTCGTCACCGCCACCACCGCGTCTGATCACCACACGGGGCACGGCGTTTCCGGACGCGAACCCGCGGCGCCCCGAAGTGACGTGGCCACGCCAGGTTTAGATTCGACGAAGGTTTAGGAAAACCGTGCTGCGAGATCGAGACGTACCTGGACCCCCACGTGTTGCTGCGTGTCCCTTTCCCGTTCCACCACGGGCATCCACTGCGCGGACGGGCGGTTCAGAATCACGTACGGGCTTCCCGCGTTTTCAAGCGCGGGAAGCACTAAGCCGAACCCGAGCCTCCCGGCCCCGAAGTGCACGTGAAGCTTGTCTGTTTTGGGGGGCGGAGATGGGTGGTGGGCCTCGTCAGATCGGGAGATGATTGCAAAACCAGTGTGTCACGCGGGGGGGGTGTTTGCGTACGCACCGTTGTCCGAGCTGAACACCGACGCCAGCGGGTTGACGCCTGAGATGAAGTTCATCATCGCACTCAACGGGTCGCTGGTCGAGCTCCGGTCATCCTGCTTAGGCGAGCTCTCACTGGGCTCCTTGCTCGTCAGCGCGCGTCGCACCAAGTTCAAAGCACGAGACTTGGGACGGCCAGGCCCGGCCGCGCCGCGCGCCGCGACGGCGGGCGAGACGGAGACGGACAGGGCGGCGGAACTTAACATCGCTTACTGATTCGTTTTTTGCATGAAATGGGAATCAAGGAAAGCCTTGATGTTCGTTATGGACGTGCGTCGTGGTGTGCCTAGAGTGGAAGGGCCGGGTGGGGCATCGCGTTTTAAAGAACACGTCGATAAGAAATACTGCCACTCTGTTTCCCGGGAAACTCGAAGATTCGCTGGGGAAATATCGGTCACTCGTTCCGAGAAGAAGAAAAAAATTGAAACGTCGTTTCCGAAGGGGCTACGGTGCGGCAGTCTACCGTTTTAGAAAAAGAGAGCCTTTCCATACGTCCCGGATGCTGGGTCTATCCATACAGTCACCTCAGCAACTTTCATGAAAAGCGAGAGAAAACCGGATGGGTAATCTTTTTATTTCAAGCAGTCTCTCGCGTTCGCGGTCTCTTTCTCTCTTTTTCTTATACAGGGATTGTGGGTTCCGGAACACCTGGTGCGGGGCGCTTGTGTATGGGCTCCGGAGCTTCTTCGTGTCCCGCGCGCTGTGGTGCATCAGTTTTTACTTTACACCGTACCCGTATAAGAAAAAGCATTTCATGACAAGAGAGAAAGAGACGACCGATGTCTGTTCTAGTCGTAGAAGAAAAAGCATTTCATGACAAGAGAGAAAGAGACGACCGATGTCTGTTCTAGGTGCCGCACAGAAAAAAACACCCACTCACGGGTACCCTTCCCCGCCCGTAGTGACCACGGTGTCGTGCGTCCCGCCGAGCTGCGCGTCGTGCGCAAGCGTCGTGGCCACCGAAAGCGCCTCACTCGGGTTGTACCCCCGGAGCGCTTTCCATCGCGGCAGCACGCCAATAAGCGCGACGTCGTGAAACACGTGCACCGTGATTGCGTTGTCAGGGTCGTTTGCGTCTTTGTCAAAGTCCGGTCCTTCTGGAATCAGGCGGTCGATCTTTTCAATCAAACTTTCGCGATCGATTGGAGACTTGCGATGAGTAACCGAAAGTTTCAGTCTTTCGTAGTCTAATGTGTATGAGTAAACAGTCACCCGTAATCGGGCCGAACACTGTGTCAGGATTTGGGAAATGCAACACGTACCTTTCCGAAGTGCGCGTACTTGACGTCGTAGCTCAGACTTTTCGTGGAGGTTCGGCTTACCGGCTTTGACAGGACGCCGAAGGACTGTGGGAGTATGTCACGCACCGCGCGTACGATGTCATCTTCCGTAGCGTGGCACACCGTCTCTACCGGGATCAGTCTGGCGAGGTACTCGGGCGTGTTGTTCGGCGCGAACGGCGGTTGCGCGAACGCGTCGACCGCCGCCGCCGCGAGCGAAACGACCGGGTTTCCCACAGGGAACGGCGTTTTTGCGGCGGCGTCTGAGACGTGTAAGGGTAAATACGCACACCCGAACTCGCCTCCCGGGTGTAGCGCGATGGAGTCGGTTTCGTGTCCTACGCACTGTGTCAAAGGAACACCCAACGTGGTCGGGGGATTTTTGACGGACGTCAGTAAAGCACGAGCCTCTTGCACCGCCCGGCGCGTGCGTTCCTCGCTCTTGCCGCCCGCCGCGGACTGGACGGTGACCAGGAAACCGCGTGGGTTCGCCAGTAACAACACGGGGTCGTAGGTCGATGCCTGTGATGCGGGAGTCCCGTCTCCGGTGGCGCGCGTGCGTGGATGCCGCGACGCGTGGGGTACGTGAAGACGACCTTCGGTTTTGTGGGGGACGCGGTGAAAACTCGGGAGAGGGTAAAATAAACCCTCCGCGTATCTCGGAACGCCCACGCCCGCGTGCAGTTTGTGGCGGTACCCGCGCATAGAGACGCGCATCGCGAGGCGCGAGGTCATGGAGGACATGGGGACGGGGACGAGGGCAAGCGCGCGGAGGTGTGGACTGAAAGACGGCCTACGAAGAACAAGTGTCGTTGCTTTTTTTTCGGCGAGACCAAGGAAATATATTATTGGACAAAAAGACTCACATAAACTCCAAGTCCCCCTCGTCCTCGATCGCGGCGAGTAGCTTGCTGTCCACCCCCGAGTCCCTGGGCAAGGCCACGCGTCCGGATCGCGCGACTTCCAAAATCCCATAAGGTTCCAGTAACGACTGCATGGCGGTTATTTTTGACACTTTTCCCGCGACTTCAATCGTCACCGTGTCTTCGCTGACGTCCGAGATGTGGCCGCGGAAGATGTCGCACATATCCACAAGCTCGCCCCGCATTTGTCTCGGGCACACCACCTTAATAAGCATCAACTCGCGTTCCACGTACGGCGTTTTCGTGATGTCCTCCGCGGAGATAACGTACGGGACTTTCAGGATTTGTTTTAACAGTTTGCTGACGTCTTCGTACGTCCCTGGAACCACCGTCGAGATGCGCGAAATATCGAACGTCTTCTCCGGCCCGACGCCCAGGGATTGCACGTTGTAACCCCGCCGGGCGAACACCCCGGTGATAACATCAAGCACGCCGGGTTTGTTCATCACCACGATGGAGATAGTGTGCGCGACGTACGCGGCGTTCGGGTCGGGTTTGGGTATGGACGACGTGCCGTCGTCGGTGCTGCGATTGGGAAAGAAAAGGGTCAGTCGCGAGTCGGCGAGTGTGGGTGTACTTCGTGACGTGTATATCCGGGATTGGGTACAGTAGTGGTGTGACTTTCCGACAGCACTCCATAAAACGCAGGTAACAGTGCACTTGTGATATATTTGTAAGAGTTGCCAGTACTGTAAATGTTACCAGTAGTGCACTCAGTAACAGTCACAGAGGGTCTGCAAACAGCGTTTGGATTTGGGAAATAACACGTACTCGAGCTGTCCAGGCGACGGGCTTAACAGCGGCACGTCCCACACCCCGCCCGCACCGGTCCCCCCCCCGCCGTCCATGGAGGCGTACGTGTCCCCAAGGTCGAACCCGCCGTCCGCGTTGGCGTCCATCTCGGACACGACACGTACGATTTTGTTCGCGAGCTGGTAATCGTACTCGTCCCCGCCGCTCCCGCCGCCCATCCCGGACACCGCGGCCCTCGCTTCCTTCATGGCTTTCATCAAGTTCACCCGCCGGCGCCGCGATTCCGAAAACACGGGCTCGCGCTTTAAGGCGAGCTTACCCGTCCGCGCCACCTGTACGATTCCGAACTTCAAGCACGCCTGCTGGAACGCCCGGTTCTTCCCCGGGTCCCCGGTGGTGGCGAACATCAGGGTGTTGTCGCTCGTGTCCACCACCGATGCGCGGAACACCTTCCCGAGTTCGATAATCTCAGGCCGCTGTTCCGGCGTGGACCGCACCTTGATCAGCATCAACCCGCGTTCCACGCACATCTTGTCCGTCACGTTCTCCACCTTCCTCACTTTCGCGAGTTTGTTTATTTGCTTGATCAGCTTGTTCGCGTCGTTGTCACTCGCGATAACGACCACCGTGAAAATCGCCTTGTCCACGTTCAAACCAACCGCCAGGGATTCGATGTTGTACCCTCGGCGCGCGAAAACCCCCGCGACTCGGTTGATCATCCCGGTCTCGTCCGCGACGTAAATCAACATCGTCTGTCTTCGTAAGCCCTCCTTTAACCGGGCAGGGCCGCCGTACACACCCACAGGGTCGGGCTTGGATTGCGACTCGCTGCTCTCTGACGCGGCGATTGTTTGGACCGGAAAACGGGATTTGCCATTTCGTCTCGTGGACAGGGACACCGAAGATTGCGATTGCGGGACAGACGAGGTTCGGGGAACCACGGCGCGACGCGCGGTGATGGATCTGGCGATTTTGGCGGCGGGGGTTAAGACCGCGAGGCCGCAGGGAAGCGACAAAGCGTTAGCCATGGTGCAAACCCTGAACACCGGCCGGTGGCGCGGCGGTCTCTGCGATCGCGACGCGGCGAGGAATATCGAAAAGCAAAAAGGGCGGCGGGCGAAAGCGCGAAACGAAGAAAGGAAGCTTGAGCTCTAAAGGTTGTAGTGTAGGTTCAAGTCGAAGAAACTTTTTTTTTTGCGATCAAAGTCACGGTCAACAAAAAAACTGAAGCTAACCACTTCATCGCCGGAATCGGTCAAGTTTCACCGGCTTTGGCCGTTTTCTCGGGATGTGGAAAAGAGGGGAACGACGCGCGCTCGGCAAGACACTGCGTACCGCGCCGGAATCTCGTCGCGGCGCTTCTTGCGTGTCGCGGCGTTTCCGTCGGGAACGACCATGGCCACGGCGTGGCTCACTGACGGTGGGGACGACGATTTGCTTGATCTGGGGGACGTGTCTCCCATCACAGCAGGGCAGGCGCGGCATCCCCCGAGGACTTTGGCGTGTTCGCCGCTCGGCGAGATCTCGCCCGCGAACGCGAACGCGCGCCCGGCGAGTGACACCGGTGTCATCGCCACCGCCAAGCCGTTCCCGTTCGCCCCGAGTCCTTTTGTGAAAGCCTCTCTTCGGGTTGGGCCTGATGCTAACGCCACGACTTGCCCTGCGTCTACGGCGACCAAGTCTCCATCTTGTCTGGGAAAACGCGCGAGCCCGGAACCAGATGTTTTGGCCAAACGTGATAATGCCGCGGTGTCCCCCGCGACGTTGAGGTCTTCCTTGAACCTAAACGTAAACACAACATCCGCGGCCTCGCCGGTGTTCGCACCGCCCCCCGCTCATGGCTCGAGACTCGAATTGGGCACCGCCCCCGCCCCTCCTCGTTTGACGCGACGCAAAAGCCTGGGCCTCGATGCGTTTCAAGGATTCATCGCTGTTGGGAAAGGGCTGCTGGACGACGACGACGATTTCGTCTTCGCGCCGTCGTTCACCCCGCGCGCGGCGAAAGCGCCTATGCGCAAACAGTCAGGCGCGTTCGCCCCGGTTCCGATGATTGAGGAGGAGGAGGAGAACACGGATCTGGAGGATTTCGAGGAGGAGGATCTTTTGGATTTTCGGGAAGAGGACGTGCGGACGAAGGGTGAGACGGTTTTGCCTTCGCCGGCGAAAGAGGCGAAAGAAGCGTCGCCCAATCTTTTCCCTCCCGTCTCAACCGACTCCTCCGAGCTGGACCGAAAAATCAACCTCGCCGTGTCCGCCGCGGACAAAAACAGAGGCTCGGGTGGTTTGTGCGGCGGAGGCACGCGTAACTCGCCAGTGCGCAAACAGTCGCGCGCCGCGCAAAACTCGCCGCCCGCATGTTTCGACGCGTTTGAATCGAACGAAGAAGAAAAAGAAGAGAACGACGCGAACGACGCGAACGACGCTTCCAACGGCGACGTCTGTTCCGACGACGACACCGTGGAGCTAAACCCCGATTACGACGTGTCCATGATGGACGTGGAGGAGGAGGCGTGTGCTGACTCTCCGTTTTCCTCACCGGTGGTTGTGTTGGAAAGTCCTGACTGTTTGCCCATAGAGAGTCCGCCAACGGCGGTTTCGACGGAGAACAAATCTCCAAAAAGTAAAGCGCCATCCGCGGCGCTCGCCGCGCCGGCGTCGCCGATCGAGGCGAACGTTTCCGACTGTTTGCCCATACAGAATACCTCGTCTTTCGAAACAAAACGCAAAGGAACGGAAGCGGGTGCGCGGTCAAAGCTGGTGACACCGCGGACGGAGTCGAACCCCCGTTCCGAAAACCAACCTTCCCTGGATGACTCGTTTGAGCGGAAACTGCAAGCCGCTATGGTCGCGGCGGAGCGCGGCGGCGGATTGTCCGGGCTGTCGGGCGGGATGCGTAACTCGCCGGTCGGGGGCAACAAGTCAGGTGGGATGCGTAACTCGCCAGTGGGCAAACCGTGCGTCGCTACCGTCCCAGCACTGACACCGCCACCCTACGCGGCCGGGACGTCGCGTAGGGAAGGCGCCGAGGAAACGACAAAGGCGGGTAAGGACGCGGCTGGGGAAAAAAAGAACGCGCCTCTTGCGAAAAAGTCGAAACCAGCCGCCGCGCCGAAGGAAAGCGTGACTGCTGACGTGACTAAAAAAGAAGTGCCTAAAGAAGAAGTGGCTAAAAAAGGTACGACGTTCCCGGTGGTCCCCGGTTCGAATCCCGCCGAAGACGACGACTTCGAAAGAAAAATCACAGCCGCCATGGCGCTCGCGGAGAAAGGCGGCGGGTTGTCCGGGCTGTCGGGCGGCATGCAGAACTCGCCCCCAGGTTCGTCGAGGCCGGTTTTCGCCGCGGCCGCGAATTATCCAGACTGTTTGCCCATAGACGATGCCGAGCCACCTAGTGAGTCGTGTTTAATGGACCACGACGGCGAGGCGACCCCCAGGTTTGCCCGGGCGAAAACGCACGGTACCAAAAATATCCCCGATCCGGCGTCGTCGCCCGTCTCGGTGTCGGCGTCGCCGCCTGAACGACGAAACCTCCGCGGCGCCAAACCGGTACCGAAAAATACGAAAGCGAAAACCCCGACCGCGGTTCGAACCGCGGCGCTTACGACCGAGAAGGAGACAGATAACGGAACCACCCCTCCTGGTGTCGATTTCGAACGCATGCTCGCGAAAGCCATGGCGGCGGCGAACGACGCCGAGGCGACGGACATGGACAAAGTGCTGGGCGCGCAAAACTCGTCCAAGATGATGAACTCGCCGGCGCCTCTTCGGCGACAGACACCGGCGCGGGCGGCGAAGCAAACGCCCGAGTCTTCTACCCAATCAGTCGAGAAAACTCCAACAAGCGCTCGGGCCGCGCGCGTTCGCGAGAGGGTGACCGCCGCGTCTGCGGTTACGAAAGCCCGGGTGGAATCGAAAGAAACCGCGAAACCGTCCGCCAAACCGGAGTGGGTTTCAAACTCCGGCTCCGTGGACTTGGCACGGAGTTGCAGTGACACGAGCGTGGAAAACGAGTCGATAGATGACGTATCCTTGACCGAGTCGCCGGTAATATCCCCCCCGTGCGCGCCGCCGCCGCCGCCCACGGCGTGGCTCGCGAAAGCGGCGGCCGCGAAGGCGCCGCCGTTGCCGAAACCGGAGTGGGTTTCATTGAAAAACCCGCCCGTGGTTTTCGAGTCTGCAAAAAAAGTCTCATCGCACACAATCCACGCCGCAGTCCCTCTCGCCGTCCCCGCTCTCGCCGCCTCCGCGGTGCTCGCCGCGCTGGCCGCTGGGCAGCAAAAGAAACTCGCCAGCGAAGAGCCGATTGCGGCGTTTGATTTCGAGGCGAAGCTCCTGGCGGCGATGCGCGCCGAAACCCTGGGCGGCGCCGCGGCGTTCGGGGGAGAGAGCAAGGTTTGCAACTCGCCGGACGGTAACTCGACTGGACACGCGCCGCCGAAACTGTCACTCAAGGAAGACGCCAAGCGCCAGGGCGTGACCGTGGCGCAGCTCATGCACGCGCAAGCGCACGCCGAGTCGTCGCCGCTCGCGAAGGTGAGGTTCTGAATAGAATAAGAAGTCGAAGCGTTCAAAATAAATAGTCTAGTTTCTCTCCTCGTGTTGTTCGCAACGACGTCCGTCCGTCTTTTCAGTGTGTTACTCCGGGTCTCAAAATCGTCTCTGGGAAAGGTTCGTGTTCGTGTTTTCCGAGTTGCGTCCTCGTCCTCCTCGTCGCGTCCCTCCTCACTCTCTCACCTCGCGTCTCGAGATGGTCGCCTCCTGCGGCCCGACGGAGCCTGACAAGGAGTCGTGTCCGGGACGTCGCGTCCCTTCCTCCGCGGCGGAGCCTCCCGTGTGTGCGCCGTCCACGCGACGACGCGTCCTGAGTTGGCGCGCGCGGGCCAAACCCGAGGCGACGCCGCTTTTGCCGCGGCGAGCCCCAGGCAAAACAGGCGCGGACGTCTCCAGGAGTGCCAGCCCAAGGCTTTATGAGTTATTTCTTTCGTCTCGGTTCGGCCGACTCGCGCTCGGCGTGTTGGTGGGCGCGGTGTTCTCGCTCGCCGTCGTGGGGTTCTCTTCACGCGACGACGACGCGCGGTCCACATCCCTGTCGCACACACAGCCACCACCCGGCGGCGCCGTGGCGTTTTTGTTCCTCACCCGAGGGCCCAGTGACGGCCACTTCGCGCTTCCCCACGATCACCTGTGGGCCAGGTACGTCTTTCCCAATCACCACGTTCTGCCTCCCTGCTCGGCCCGATTACCCTGACTGTTTACTCATGCACATTACGAGAGACTGACACTTTCGGCTTTTATCGTATCAGGTTTTTCGCCAACCAGGACGAGCGGACGTACTTGATCCGAGTCCACGCTCCGCCAAACTTTACGTTCGACGAAACCAACACAGAAGCGCCTGCGATTTTCGTTGGTACGGAGATCAAAGACCCGGTGTTTCCGGTTACCTGGGGCGGCGTCTCTATTGTCAACGCGGAGAAGCGGTTGCTGAAATCGGCGTTAGCGTCCACAGCGCCGATCGCGCGCCGGTTCGTGTTGCTCAGCGAATCGTGCGTACCAATCCGAACGTTTCCTTTCACGAGAGACTACTTGTTCGACGGAGACGTGTTTAGACGTGACGTACGTGGCACTGATAAGTCCTTTCTGGAGCTTGGTTTTGATCGACACAACCGCTGGCCCGGGAGGGGGCGCGAAGAAATCGCGAAAGCGCTTCCCGCGAAGGTACGGGCTTGGGCCTTTCCCAAATCCCAGCAAGACTGTTTTCCCATACAAGACTGACACTTTCTTTTATTCATCTCAGAATTGGCGGAAAAGCGCGCAGTGGTTCGTTTTGACTCGCGCGCACGCAGAGTTGGTGGAGCAAGACACGGTGGTGCTCTCTGCGTTTGCGAGGTTCTGCGACGCGAGTTCGAGCCGGGACATTCTGGTACCATTGAACGATACCGCTGAAGGATCTGTTCATTCGGGCGGATCGATTCCCGGGTTGAGCGAAGCGCCCGTTCGCGAAGGGTCGCGCTTCGACAAATCCAAAACGAAAACGAAATCCTTCTGCGCGCCCGACGAGCACTACGTCGCGACTTTGTTATCAATTCTGGGAAAGGAACACGAGTTGGAGGGAAGAACCGTGACGTACACGAACTGGTGGCCTACGACTCGGTGGCACCCGAAGCGGTACGCAGTACAGGAAGCAAGAGATGCAGTTACACTAATTATGGAAAAAAAATCGGTGGATGACGTTTTCGACGGCGGCGACAGGTGCGGGGCCTTCCCACTGAACACGCTCCGCCTTCGTGATTTACCGAAGCTGGTGACTGTTGTCCATACATCGCGATATACTCGTCCTGCGAAGGGACTATTACGACCAGAAGGGCGCATTCCCTCGGACTGTTACCCTGACTGTTTACGTAATACCAATCCCTCATACCCATGGTCCGAGAGACTGACACTTTCGGCTTTGTCGTATCAGTACCTGCGGGTGGTACCGCTACGGAAAAAAAACAGGACTCCCGAAACCGTGCTGGCTGTTCGCCAGGAAGTTTACCGAGAAATCCGGACGGCGAATAGGGAGGTTCGCGAGCGTTTTGATAGGGTACTGATGAAGTACTGATAGGCAGTACTGATAGGGTAGTCTACTGATGTAAATTTGCCATAGCGTATCGAGAGGTTGTCACCGGCGCTCGTCACGGAGTGTTGAGGGTTGAATGGAAAAGTCTCTGTTATACACCAAGTCTCTGTTACTCCTTATCACACCGCCCGGTCGCCCGGCCGCGTCGATAACAGCTTCTTGCTGAGTGTCGGACTCATTAATAACCTCAACACGCCATGACCAAGCACGTCCATCAGTTGGTTCGAGCGCAACACTACAACGTGTCTTTGGATCACGCGTTGAGCACGGAGGTCAAAACAGTAGTTCGTGAAAGCCTTTTTTTATTGACTTCCATGAACAACTGTCGTAAACCCGCGCTCAATGCAAAAAAACCATGAACAAGTTTCCGCGTCACGCTTGAACCAACTGATGGTTCTCCTTGGTCACAGCGTATGGTGATTGTTAATGAGCCCGAAATCCAGCAAGAAGCTGTCATCCCTCGTTGATTACAGCGTCGTAGTGGATGTCGCTCGACGATAATACCGAGATCGCCACTCACCAAGGACGTCCGTCAGCTGGCGCAAACGTCCAGTCGTCTTTTTGGGTGCTTTTCTGGCTTACGTGTTTCCGTTGGTAACAAGTAGTTCGCGGAAATCAAGAAAGAAAAAGGCTTTCACGAACTACTACTCACCGGAAACACGTGCGCAAGAGACCATCCCAAAAAAATGACTTGAAATCGTTTCAGTCAGCTGATGAACGTCCTTGGTCACGGCGTACCGATGTTATTGTCGAGCGGTGCCAATACGAAGCTGTTTACCAGCGGACCGGACACAGAAAAGACAAAACGGAGGCTGAGGGTATCAACAAGCCAGACGACAACGAAACACAGCGAAAGGGTCGTTCGTCAGCGCTTTGAAACAACCCTTTCGCTGTGTACTGTAGTTGTCTGGATCGTTGACATCAACAACCTCAGTTTTGTCTTTCAAGGCTGCGTCGACAACGGCGTCGTAGCGGTTTTGTCGCCCTCGTGGGTCCATCCCAAATGAAGCTTCCAGGCTGAACATCAGTTGGCGAAAACGAAATCAACGTGTGTTTCAATAAAGCGTGAAGCACGGGAAATATTTCCACGAGCCGTGGTTCGTGGAAATCAAAAGCAACCCGTGCTCAAAGCTTTTTTGAAATCAAACGTACGTCTCGCTTGCGCCGACGGATGGTCGTCCGTGGCTGTTTCATTTGTGACGTCATCCAGAAGGTTTACGAAACCAACAACTACGAAGCTGTTATCAGCGTCCGGTAGTACTGTTATGGTATCGGCTCCCAAACCACACGCCGTGCTGTATCACCCCACCACCGGCATCATGAGTTCGCCGTCAAGCACCACACAAAGTTTCCCCACGCTTCCGATTCCACGCGCCGCGTGCTGAATCACGGAAACGGTCGTTTCGTTGTCCCCCCGCCTTTCCTCGCCGGTGCAAAAGAAATCGTGCCTCCACTCGTTCACCGCCGCCGTTTCCCAAAGCTCCGCTTCCGAAAACCGGTTCGTCCCGCTCGCGCGAAGCACCGCGGCGTACTTGGCGTGCACCAGTGCGGCGACCAAGCGCAGGTGCCCGCTCGCGGCGCCCCCCGCGGCGGCGTCGGCGTCGCTCGCGACCGCGGTCGGCGGCCGCGCCGTGCCGAATTTATGAAGCGCGTTGCGGTACAAGCCATCCGCGAAAAGAACCCCCGCGCCGTCCCCGACCCCGCCCTTCCCCTTCGCCGCCAGCACCGCTTTCGCCACGTACACGTCCGCGCTCGCCGCGATGGCCAACCCCACCCGCGGGTGGTTACCGTTTGGGTACCTCAAGCTCTCCGCCGCGGTCACCGCCGCCGCCGCGGCGGTTTCCGCCAGGGCCAGGTAGTCGAAATCGTGGTCACCGCGCTTGTCCTCAAACGCCGCCACCGCGACGCGCAGCGCGAGTTGCGCCTTGGCCAGGCACACGTCGGCGACGATTTCGTCCGCGCAAAGCGCGGCGGTCGCGGCGGAGTGCTCTGTAGATTCAGCCACCGTTTTTGCCACCGCCAAGGCTCTGTCGTACGTCCTACTCGCGAGCGCATACTTGTCATCGTCAACGCCGACGCACCCGGCGCCGCGCAGCGTCGTCCAGTGCGCCGCGAACCTGTGATTGCAAACAACAAGTGTCAGTCATGTACGGGCAAACAGTGTTGAAATTTGGGAAATACAAGACGTACTTCAGCGCCGACGCCACGGCGGCGCCGTGGGGACCGCGCGCCGCGGATTGTTTCACCAGCGTCCACCCTTTTTCCGAGGCCCACTCGTTGTGCTCGAGCTGCGTGTGGATATCGCACGCGGCGTCGCACGCGGCGTCTGCGTCACCAAGCGCGGACGCAGCCGCGCACCGACCGCCGAGCATGGCGATGCGCAGCGCCACGGCGTCGGCGTGTTGTGGGACGTCTTTGTATTTTGTGTCCAAAGACACCGAGTGACACCGCTCGAGACCCGGCCCTGTTTCCGTATCCCCCAAGTCTTTCCCGTGGGACCCCACACACTCCGCCAACAGCGCCGCGCTCGCGGCGTCCTCCAGGTGGTCCTCCAGCGCCATTACGTCCCACGGAGTCGCGAAAGTTCCCTCCGGGTCGGGCGCAGTGGAAATCGCGTTGCTGCGGTGACACCGCGCGGCGTTGATCGCCGCCGCGACGTGCGCGACGACAGCGTCTGACACGAACTCGTGGCCGGATTTGTCAACGGACGCGCACGCCTCAACCGTGGTGCGGTGCGCGTGCGCGAGCTCGCCGGAGTCCTGAAGCGTGGTGCAGGTGAGTCAGGTGGTGTGCGTGGGTGGTGGTTTAGTGGGTGAGTCGTGTAGGTGGTGAGTCGGGGGTATCAATACGCGACAATAGCAAAGCGCCTTCGTAAAAAGAAAGAAACAGTTTCTGGGACGACACAAAAAATGGGACGTACCGATTGCATGGCTGCCCAGGCCAGTTTTGTCCTTGCTTTCGCCACGTGCGCGGCCAGTGCCAACGCGGCTTGCCCTTCCACGGCTCGTGTTATGAGATCCGCGCCGTGTTCCAACACACCCGCGGCGGTGGCGCGGTCGCCCGACCGCCACGCGCGTCGCGCGTACGTCACCATCTCCGCGCTCAACGCCTCGGGATCGGTTTTCGTGGTTTCGGTGGCGCTGGATGCGTTTGCGCGACACGACGCAAGCGCTGAGATGTGCGCGAACCCGAGGGCGTCGCGCCGACGCGCGTTGCATACTCGGCGCACAGCAGCAAGCGCCAACGCCGAGTGTATCATCGTAGCGCGCGCTTGACACTGATGACAAGAGGATCGTTCTTCTCGGGATCTCGGAAGACTCCTTTCGTTGTTATTTTATTGACGAGGCTTTTTTTCATTTCGATTTCGCTACCCCCCCGCCCTGTACACCTTCATCCACCCTCCCTGCTTCCTGCACAGCGGGCACTTGCTCATCCGTGCCGCGCACACTTCACAGCACACGAGGTGGCCGCACTCCTTGTACACCGCGGTGGCTTTGCTGTACAGACACACCACGCAGGTTTCGCCGGGGGCCAAGCCTGATACGTTTTCGTCGTCGCCGTTTTGCAAACGAGTTTCCACCGCGAGCGCCAGCCTCGTGCGGAACGCCTTGTCCCTCCGTTTCACCAGCCGCGCGCGCGCCAACTTCACCGCCACCAGCGTTACACCTACGCAGAAACACCCCGTACCGATAACCTCGAAAACCCGCCCCGCTCGGCCGAAACCGGCGACGAACGTTTCGAAGGATTTTGTGGTCACCGCGAAGTGGTTTTTTTGATCACTCTTTTTTGTGTTCGTTTTATCGGAGTTGCTTCCGCTCGCTAAGGGTTTGCGGAACCTCATTTCGTTGGATTTGTTCAGGTAAACCTCTCCTATCGCGGTTAACGTTGTGCCTGGTGTTATGACCCGCTCCCTGGTGCGCACACCTAGGACGTGCACGCCGAGATTGGCGTCAACGATGCTGGCTAAAATTCCAGTAGCGGTGAGGCCGCCGCTACCCGAACCTCCCGGCCCGTGTATCGCCGACGACCCCGCCGGAGTGAACTGGTCGTAAACCGTGGTAAGGTGCCAGTCCCCTTGCTGCGCTGCGCTCGAGAGCTGCCCGAACGCGCTGGCGTCGTGCATGACTATTTTTTTACCGGAACTATCCGCCAAGTGCCACCGCGGCGCCTCGCCTCTTTTCCCTGCGACGACACGCGTGTCACGCACCCACTCGCCGTTCCGCACCGCCTGCCTCGCCAGGTGGTGCTCGCTTGTTTGGTCATAGAAAATAGCCCGCACCGGATTTGCAGTGTGCCTGTTTGCGGTGTTACTTATACTCTTTACATCGCGAGTGCTCTTCCCATCGTGAGTACTTTTTCCGGAAGCGTGCCACCCATCCATACGCGCGTGCTCGCACATCACCAAGTCCGACTCCTCCGCGCCCGCGAAACCGACCAGCGCGACGCGCATGGTTCGCGCCCTTTTGTTTTGTTGCGATGCACTCGTTTCTTTTTTATGAAGAGTGCCATCTGAACCCAGATCCTGTCTGGCCCTGCCATCTATTCCACCCTTGTGTTTCCTCAAGTCCTTTTCCAGGCGCACGAAATCGTCGTACGTGGGAATCTGTTTTAAACGCGTGCAGTCCCTGTGCGGTGAGGGAAACACACCGTGCGTTGGGGGGAAGTGTCAGCGAGAGGACCACGGGAGTACTTGCGCACCGCGTTTGATTCATCATTGAGTTTCATCGGTCGTGCCGAGACCGCGGGTTGTGCCTCCGGAAGTGGGACCGGTGCGAACGAGGATGATGACACCAAACGCACCGTTTGAACACCCGCGATACCCACCCGAACAACGCCCCCACCGCGACGCAGGAAACCCCAGGCCACGATACCTGGCCCTCTCCGCCCGACGCCATTCCGACAGCGCGGAGAGGTGTGCCTCCGCGCGTTTCGCAATCGAGGGAAACGAGTCCCCGACGCGACTTCTCGAAAAAAACGTGAAAATGTCTTTTGAGTTTTGGAGTTTTGGAGCGATGCGTGTTTATACGTGTTTTGTGTTGTGTTATCCGCGGTTCTACATAAGCGTGGCCTGTGATCTGTTCTAACAACACGTGTACCCCATTCCCTCGAACTCGCAGCTCAAAAACTCCAGAACCTCGTCCGGGTAATCAAGCGCGAGCCGGTGCGGTTTCTTCCAATCGCCGCCCGGTTTGTGTGTGTTTGGATTGACGCCGCGGAACCACCGTTCGCGAAACGTGCGGACTGGTTGTCCATACGGAGATTCCGCGGGCAGGTGGTTAGGCTGGTCCCACACCACGTCGGTCCACCGTGAGATTTGCGCTGGGGTGTACCGCCCGTCGCCTTGGGCGCCGAACGCGAGGAGTGGGATTTCGAGTCGCGCGACGCCGGGCGACTTTGATTGTTCGAAAAGTCGATTCGTATCCAGTCCGTCCATCACCGACGTATCCACAAGCCGGTCATCTTTCTTGAACGTCTCTCCGCTCGCCACGTACGTCTCCATCAGCCCGAAATCCTTGCGCAGCATGGGTAAGATTACGCTCCTCAAAGCGGACGATTGAAGTTCTGGATTCGCGCCGTACCGTCGTTCGAACGCGCGCCAAAACTCGCGATCGGGAAGCCCCGCAATCGACGGCGTTTCCAAATCCGTGTCGTTGTTCGGACCGAAAAGCGAAGGGGCTCGCGCGCCGCCCGCGTACAAACACAAAGGCATTTGTATAATTCGGCCACTGGACACAGCACGAGCATCGCGCCTTCTCTGGATCTCGCACACCACCTCGTACCCGAGCCACGCCCCCATGGACCAGCCGAGCACTACGTACGGCGGACTTTCGGTGTCGTTCTCCTTTGGAAGCAGCGGGGCTATGTTATCCACGATCGCGCACGCCAGCTCCTGCAGGGTTTCATACGCCATGGGTTCTCTGAAACGCGAGTTGCGTCCGGGGTACTCCACGGGACAAACCTCGACGTGGGGGGGCAGACGTTTTTGCCAGCCGTGGAACGCATAGGCGCCGGCGCCGGCTTGGGGCAAACAAATAACCCTCAAGCCCACCGCCGGGGCGTCAGGTGCGCGGTTCGCACACGCGGGGTCGCGAAGGATCCACGGGGTCTCGTGTGGAGAGGACATCGTGTACCACACACCCAACGCAGGCGACACGAGTTGTGAGGTCGTCACGTCGAGGACGAACGACACGCCGAGGCGCACGGCGAAAGTTCGGTCGCAACGAGGGAAACGCGCCTCGGTCGGTCGATTGACTGCGCCAACAAAAAAGCAACGACGCTCCTCTTCGTTGCTAACGTCGCGTCGTGGCGCGCGGAGCACAGATACAGTGTGCACGCCGGGGTGGGTGACGAGTCTATCGATCGTGAGTGATGAGTGGACAGAAGCGGTGCTCGCACGGCAAGCGCAAAGACAGGTGCGTGGTGTGCACTCCGTGCCCCCATGGCAAGTCGAAACGCAGCTGCGCGACCTGCGACTCCTGCCCTCACGGGAAGCTGAAACGCGCCTGCGCGGTATGCAGCCCGTGCCCTCACGGGAAGGTGAAACGCAGCTGCGCGGACTGCAACCCCTGCCCTCACGGCAAGGTGAAACAGGCCTGCGCGGTATGCAACCCGTGCCCTCACGGCAAGCGGAAAGACCACTGCACGATGTGCACCGGCTGCCGTCACGGCAAGCGGAAGAGCAGGTGCGCGGTTTGCAACCCCTGCCCCCACGGCAAGGTGAAGGACAGCTGCGCGCAGTGCAACCCCTGCCCTCTCGGCAAGCTGAAACAGGGCTGTGTGTTGTGCAACCCCTGCCCCCACGGAAAGCGGAAAATAATGTGCGCGGCGTGCAAAACGGCACGCGCGGCTCCGCCGAGTTCGAAGCGGGTCAAGCGCGAGCCCGAGAGTTCGCCCGAGATCAAGCAGGAGCCCGAGATCAAGCAGGAGCCCGAGATCAAGCAGGAGCCCGAGATCAAGCAGGAGCCCGAGATCAAGCAGGAGCCGTTCACCATCCGCGGCTACTTCGGGTTCGGCGAGTGAAAGAAAAGACAAGTCGTGGTGTAGCGTACGGTGGACAATTGAAAGTACCGAGGTGGAGTAAGAAAAAAAAGAAAGTACGAGGTGAACAATGAAAGTGAACGTCCAATTTAACAAAAAAACGTTCGGTTCGGTGCACAATCCGTACGCTACCAAACCGCCTCACTTCTTTCCAACTTTCCCACCCGCTTTCGCCTCGCGTTGCGCGCGAGTTAACCGAGGCGAGAACTTGTCTTTTTTGGGAGACTTACCCACCGATTTCTGAGCAGCGCCGGGAGTCACCGCGTCGTCGGTCTTTGCCGATTTCTTTTTCGCACCCGGAGTCTTGACAGCGCCGGTTTTTGCGTCCCCAGTCTTCTTGTCCCCAGCAGTCTTCTTGTCCCCATTCTTCTTCCCCTCAGGAGTCTTCTTCCCCTCGGAAGTCTTCTTCTCGCCGCTCTTCTTGGTATCCTTCACCCCCTCGGTTTTCTTCTTCTTCTTCCCCTCCATCTCCGAGAAGTCCCGGAAAAACCCGCCGACCCAGGCGTCGACGTCGGCGCCCTTGGGCAGGTGTTTTTTCAAAGCAGAAACCGCTTTGGCCTTTGTGGCGTCGTCCCCCGCCTTGCAAATCGCCGCCACAACCTTCGCGCCGTGCCCGCCGATCCACGCCGCGATGTCGTGACCCACCGCGCCTTCCCAAAGCGCCTTCGCGAAGCAAGGAGGTGTGTCTTTTCCGTCTTTTGATGAGGTGTCGGTTTCACCGCCAGCAGCACCCACCCCGATCTCAAGCGCCATCCTGCGAAGACACCTCGTCGCGAAGTAATCCTCGTGCAACGGCAGTTTCTCGGCGGTCTCGCCTTTCTCATCCTCATCCTGGAAAGTTTCCTCCCCCGCCACGCTAACCCGCGCCGCTTCCGCCACGGCGTCGTGCAGCTCCGCCATCTGCACTGATCCCACCGCGGCCACCACCACACCACCCGCGCCTCCCGAACACGTTTCGAACAAAACGTCTGACGCTTCTTTCGACCGTAACATGGACGCGGCGGCGTTTACGCACGCGGCAACCAGGGACCGCCCCAAGTGCCCGGGGGCACCAAAGATTTCCCGCCGGCGCTGCGCCGGGTCTTTCCGTGAAACCCCGAAATCCATGCCGTCCCCGCCACCCTCGTCCTCGTCGTCGTCGTCGTCCATGTCGTCCCCGCCCGCCTCCGCGGCACGCGAACGCTGCTTGGTCATCTGGGGGACATCCCCATCCCCTGGTTCCTCCTCCGTCTCAAACTCATCATCCATCATCTCGTCATCCATCTCGTCGTCCTGCTCGTCATCCTCGTCTTCGTCAATCTCTTCGTCATCCTCCTCAATCTCTCCGGCATCGTCATCCTGCTCATCCGCGAAGTGCCCTCCCGCGGCGAGCGCGTCCCTGGTTTCCTTCGCCACGCGGGACGTCTCTTCCGGGTCGGGCATCGTCGCGAGGACGTGCGGGTGCACGTACCGCGTGCTTCGCGGTCTCAGCAGGTGGAGCAAAATTCTCCGTGCCGCGGGCGAGCGCGCTAAATCAGCCAGGCCTTCGTCTCGGAGTTCCGCGATTATCGCTTTCGCGGTGAGTTTCGTGTCATCCACGCACTCCACCGCGCACGCCAAAAAAAGCGACGCGTGTTCGTCCCGCGCGATCCTATTGACTTGGCCTTTCAGGGCTTTCAAAACCGCCTTGCGCTGTTTCGCCCCGGCGTGCGCGAACAAAAGGTTCACCGCCCAAACCCCTTCCCGGGTGTGGATCATGCGCAGATACGCCGGGCCCGCCAGGGACTGCGCGGCTTCGTGTTTCGTACCAGGGCCACCCACGTCCAGGTACTCGCACAGCGCCGCGTGCACCAGGGACGGCGAGACTAGGCCTTTTTCCAAAATTGGGAGCAGCGACGCGTTCATTTGGCGTAACATGCCTTGGCGCTGCGCCCGCGGTTTGCTTTTCATGGCGTCCCGTAAGTTTTTAGGCGCTGAAACGTTTTTCGCGTCCCCATCCGCGCCTGGCCCGATGAAAAAGAAAGTGTCAGTCCCGAGTGTACAAGTGCCATGTATGGGGGATTGGGTAGAGTAAACAGTGCACTTAGCATAATCGGGCCGAACAGTGCACTTGTGATGTATGTAGTAAACAGTAATTACGGGCGGACTTACGGGCGGACAACCGGCAAAACAGTCGGAGGGATCGTATGGGCAATCAAATCAGTCTCTCGGAATGTGTTCAATGGGAAACACGCACCTCCGGCGCCGAAAAACGCAAACTCGCTCCCGTAAAACTCGCACCGCATTTGCAGTTTTTCCTTGGGCGGCGCGGGGAAGTAAAGTGACTCCAATACCTGGCTCCCCACCGGGTGCTTCGCCAGTGCGCGTACCTGCCCCTTGACGTGCTGTAACAGAGAAGGAATACTCTTTTTATCCGTATCGTCGATGAGTTTTTTCACGAGGAAGTGTCCGTACAGGGATTTCGCGAGCTGCGCTATCGCGGGCGTGCACTCCTTGTACACGGATTTCTTCTGCGCCTCCGTGCCGAACTTCAACAGCGCCTGAATCACGCGGCTTCCCTTGTGGTTGTTCGCCAGCGTGGGGACCTTACCGAGTGACGCCTTGGCGATGGCGTCGACCAGCACTTTTTTCTCCTCGGGCGACAGTTTCTTCCCAGAAACCTTCTTCGACCGTAACTTTTCCCAATACCCGACCATCTCCTGAATGACCGCGTGGTTGGGTTTCACAAGAGCCTTTTGTTGGTTCGCCAGCTCTTTCTGTTCCTGTTTCGTGGCAGGGGCTTTGCTGTGGTCGGCTTTTTTGTCACCACCGGAGTGCGGCTTTTTCGAAGCAAACTCATCCTTCGCGCCCGTCTTGTTCGCGAAGAACGTGTCGCTGGATTTGCCTTTCTTTTTTTGGGAACCGTCGCCTTTCTGTTCGCCGCCGCCGTCCTCCCCGCCCCTCCCGAACACCTCCGCTTTGCGTTTCTTGCTCATCTTCCCGTTAACGGTTTTGCTGGGCTTCGCAGCAGCAGGCGCATCAGGTGGAGCATCCGCGACCCCGACGGGCTTCACCGAACCAGGCCCGGGGCCGGGGGTGAACTTGGCCTGTCTCCGGTCTTTGCGCTTCGTGCTCGCGCCGCCGCCCGAGGCTTTCATCGCGCGCGCCATTTCGCAATCGAACACGACGTGACGTCTTCGCGAACGGCGTGAGGGTAGCCCTAAACCCTAAACCCTAGACGCTCTTAGGACGCTCTTAGGACACCCTAGACGCGACGACGTCACAAACGCGTTGCGTTCGAGGGCGTGGCGGTGTGGGGCGCAGGACGGCGACAACAATCTTTGGTCCGCACTCGGTGATGACCTTACACGCGGGTTTTCCATAATTGCTTTCGTGCTTTGCACTCTGATTTTCGAAAGCCGTTGAGCCAATCTCGCCGTCGCGGGCGAGCGCGCATCACTCCGCACGCGCGTGTCGGTCGACACACACGGAGTGACGCGGGTAGACCCGGACTGTGGCCCGGGAGTCACCACGCGTGGTCACCAGGATGACGGGTACGTCCACACGCACGCGCCGGGCCCGAGACGGAGTCCCAACGTTCCCATGAAAGTCGCCTTTGTTTCCACCGGGTGCTGCCTCCTCATTTCGCGTCATTTGTGTCCGAGCATGCGCTGACCCCCCCCCCCAAAAGCTCCTTCCCTTTCCCTGGAGATCTTCCTTTACTTCGGCAAGCTGTGGGACATCGTGTTTTGGGTGCTTAGCTTCCTTGTGATGTGCTGGAAGGGGTATAACTTGCCTTACCCGGATGGGGCGTACGAAACCGAATTCGCGTTGCTGTTCATTTACCTCCTGATCGAGCCGCCCCGCCTGTTTCTCGGGAGCAAAGGCAACAAAACCTTGACCAGCGGGCCCCTGTACGCCAGCATCGTGCTCGCCGCGTACGTGCTTTTCATGCACATCTACTACGTCGCCGGCCAGACGTTCATCACGCGGTGCGACTACGCCATCAACGTCATTTCCATAGTCTTCGTCAGCGCGCAGAGCTTGCTGGCGCTGACGCAAGCGGTGGAGGTGAGCAGGACGCTGAGGTGAGGAGTGAGTGCGTTCGTTCGTTGGGGGAAGAGACATATAGCTTTGTAACAATCACACCGTGTTTAAAGGACCACACGGGGTACCGGTCTTTAAAGGACCACTGCACACCGTGTTTAAAGGACCACCGCGTACCGGTCGGTTCGGGAGCGCGGGTCTACCTCTCTCTCGTTACGTTTCAACTCCAACCTCATCCCCAAATGTATATTGCGCGTTTCCCAAATCCGTCAACACACTGTTTGCCGATTGTCCGCCCGTAATCACTCACGTAACATTACGCAAGACGTACACCTTATCACCCATCAAATCATCAAATCCCAACGTTTACGCCACGCTCCCCGTGATCCCCGCCCGCGGCGGCTGCAGAAACGAGAAAAAACCGCCGTCCGTGTTCGCGTCGTCGATGAACAAGTCGTCGGGGACGCGCATGGCGCCGTGCGCCGCGACCGCCGCGGTGGCCACCCCGAACGCCTGCAGCATCACGCTCCCCGCGCTGGACATGAAGAAGATGGCTGCCGTTAAAAAAAAAAAAGTGTCAGTCTTGAGTGTACAGGTGTGCTGTATATCGCGACGTATGGACAAACAGTCGCCAGCTGAGAGATAAAACAGTGCACTTGTGATGTATTTGTAAGAGCCGCGTGTACTGCTACATGTTACCAGTAGTGCACTCAAACAGTCACACAGGGGCATCAAACAGTCGGTGGGATTCGGGAAAGCCCCGTCCGGCCGTACCTAGGATGGACGCGCCGGACATGCCCAGCATCTTTTCGCGGTCGCTCACCGGTCGCTCGCCGATTTTCAGCGGCTCGGTTCTGACTAAATACACGTACGTCCACGAAGCCGCGATCAAGGCTAACACGAACAACGACGACGGGTTGGTTATGATGAAAAAAGCAAACACGAGCGCGCTGCCCAGGAAGTAGTTGATCTTGAAGTAGTTCAAGTTTTTCTGGATGCGGCCGGTGGCCTGTTTTTTTCCGGAATGTTGTATGGGGGGTTAGTGGGGAGATTACTGAAAAGGTGGGAGCTGTTTTTCAAAGCCTTTTCTGCGAAATGGAAAGATTTCCGAGGAGCAGGTCCTCCGCGAGTCTCGTGCTTGTGTCTGGACCCGGTCCAACAAACGTACCTCCGAGAAGCTCCCCGGCCTTTGATACGCGGTGCGGTCCAGGATCTCGGACATGGGTTTCCTCTGTGTTGTTTCCGAAACAAGAGGGGGAACGGGTGGGGGGTGAGCGTTTCGCGAAAACCGATGAGCTGGCGGCATTTGGCAAAAGCCAACGGCTACGCGGCAGATGAGGGGCACATCTTCGTTTTCGCGCGCGCGTATCGGGATCGGTCCACCGGGCGCGCGCTCGTACCTGTGCGAAGACGTGCATCGCGGAGTCCTTGATCTTGTTGACCGCCCCCATGAGGGGCACGCCGGAGCTCGTGACTTCGGCCATGGCTGCGGTGGGACGGAGGGAGGTCAGGGTGGGAGAACGTGAACGAGTGGCGCGCACGAAATGCGCAGACCGCGGGTGGTAAAAATGAGCACGCGCGCGTCGGTTCCGAGGGTCAGGTCCGGACCATGCGGGTCGTTCCCAGCCAGCGCGCGCGCGCGACACGCTCAACACAACGCGCATCGGGCGAACCACGAACGTGTCCCTCGCCCGCTCGCGTCCGCATCGTCCCCGGCACCGCCCCAAGCGGGCACGAGAATGGGGGAACCACCTGGCGTTCGAGACGCGCGGGGTCGCGGCAGGATCGCGCGGTGGGACCACGCATCGCGGCATCACAGCCGCGCTTGGCGCTTGAAACCGCCCGTTGTTTTCGGGTGAAAGGACGTACCTGTGTCGTCGTCTCTCGCGACGCGATGTGGCGACCGCGTTCGACCGGACAAGACAGAGAGACCGACGCAAAAGTGAAAAAGAAAGGAAGAAACGAGAATTTTGGAAAAAGCAAGTCGACGCGGATGGGGATGTATTGTTCTCGGCGCACCCGCGGACCGCCCCGCCGGCGCACCCGGTATGGCGGACGACGTGGAGAAGGCGATCTTGTTCGCGTTCGACCAGTCCGGCGCGGTCGCCCCGGAGCTCCGCGAGCGCGCGGTGGGGTACTTACGGGATGTACAGGTAAGCACCACGAACCGCGTGGGTTCGTTTAATTCGTTGTTTCCATGTTTCGTCGGCGGCACGCGACGACACAAAAACCCTCGCGCAGTTCGTGGACGGGCACCGGTGGCAGGCAATACATTAGTCAAACAGGGTTTGTTTTGAAGGAAACGCTGATGGACACACGTTCGCGAATAGTGTTGCACGCACTGCAAATCATTCCTTGTACTGACGCTAATGGAGCGCAGCAGTACTCGAAGAGACACCACCACCTCCCCCAATCTAACGTCGATCATCGTCGTACCCATCGTTCCCTTCTTTTTTTCTTTAACATTCAATCAGGCGACCCCCGACGCCTGGCGCGCCTGCGTGGACCGGTACCAGTGCACGAGTTACCCCGAAGTCAAGTTCTGGTGTTTACAAACCCTGGCGCACGCTTTCCTCGTTCCGAACTTGTTAGCCGAGTTACCCGAAACCGACGTCGCGGTGTTGCACCGAACAATGATGGGGTTCGTGGGCGACGCCGTGGCGAACACCAGGTTCGTGTGTGCCTGCTTTCCCAAATCCAAAGACTGTGTTCCCATACACCAGACTGAAACTTTCTTTTACCTATCCTAAGCGGTTCCGAACCCGGAGGCGTCCCGCCTTTCCTTAAAAATAAACTCTCCCAGTGCGTCGCGCTCGTGGCGAAGATTCACTTCCCGGACCGGTGGCCGGGGTTTCTTCGTGACTTTCTGGGCCTACTCTCAACGGGGAACTTATCAAACGCCGCAGATATGTTCTGCCGCGTCTTAGACGCGGTGGACGAAACGTGCGTGTGCGGCGCGTTCGGCGACGCCTTCGACCAGCGGTGCGCGGCGAGGGTCAAGGACGCGATGCGAAACGACGCCGTCGCGCTTACACAACTGGTGGATGCGTTCGCGACCCTGATTGCCTGTCCCGATTTGAAAATAGCCACAGCCGCGACATCAACGGCGATGCGTTACGTGGATTGGATGGACGTCTCCCTGTTCACGTCCGTGAGGACGCAATCGAACCCTCCGCAATCGCAATCCATCGCCGACGCGGCGCGCGTCGCCCTGACCTCACCCAACCCCGACCGCCGGGCCGCCGGTTGCGCGTTCTTCACCTCTTTGGTGGCGAAAGGAATGGACCACTCCCAAAAAATAGAACTCATCACCGGCTTACGGCTGGTGGACGTGTGCGCGCACCTGCACGCCGTGTCCGTCGGGGACGAGGACGAGGACGCCGCGGTGTGCGCGGCGCAACTCACCGCCGCGGTGGGACACGAACTTCTCTCATGCTTGCGGGCGGGCGACGCCGCGGCCGGGGCGGACCAAACCGAGCCGCACGCCGCGTCCCCCCCGACGCACACGCTCACGCAAGCCGCTTTGTTAACCGACACCCTGATGCCCACCGGCGTGGCGCACTTGCGGAACGACGACGAACGCGTCGTCGCCGCGGCCCTTCCCCTGTGCGCCGCGTACGTGCACCGTTTGAAAGCCGATCGCGGGTCGAGTGGCCGAACGATCGAAGGGAAGAAACGAGACAACGGGGTGGTACAGGTTTCGCGGGACACCGGGGGTTTCGGGTTCGGGGACGGCGGCGTGCTAGGCTTTGGAGGCGTACTAGGTGCGGGGCTTTCCCAATCACCACGCTCCGCCTTCGCGATTGCGCATACTCGTCCTGCGAAGGGACGTCTTACGACCAGAAGGGCGCATTCCCGGAGGACTGTTACCCTGACTGTTTTCGTAATACTATGGAGTACAGTATTTCCAATCCCTCATACTATGGAGTACGGTATACCCTTTCCAATCCCGGATATACACATCACGACCGACTGACACTTTCTTTTTTATCGGGCCAGGAGGTGGGGACTCGCAATCTCCGACACAATCGCACTCACGGAACGTCGGCCCGGTGTGTGTCAACCCGGAAACGGCGCGTGGTGCGCTCGGGGCAATCGCGAGCGCGTGCGTCGCGCGCGGTGCTTTCCCGGACGAACGACGCGCTGGGGTTGATTTCTCCCGAGGCGATTGCCACCGTGTTAAGGAAGCCGAGGCGGAAACCGCTGAGGTCCGACGGGAGTTGGGCGTGCTGTTCCGCGCGGTGGCGCGGTGCGCGCCCCCCATCGCGCTGCACGCGGTGCGAAGCGCGCTGATCGCGGCGTTGCCGTTGGGTAGTGACGGTCAAAGCGCGTCGCAACAGAAACCAACATGGCAGCAAGTCGAATCCGCGGTCGCGGCGGTGCACTCGCTGGGCGAAGGCGCGAACGACCCCGCGGTGAAACCCGGGTGCGAGGGTTTCTTGACGGATGCCAGCGTCGCGGGTAACGGGTTGACCCATACGGACCAGTTAAACGCGTCTTCGCCTTTAGGCGAGTTGTTCGAGTTTGTGGTGTCGCGGTGGAACGGCGAGATTTTTGGGGAAACGAATTCTTCGCTGCAGCAGTGCGCGTTGCACCCGCAAAGCAACCCGTCCGCGTCGCACCGCTTGGTCGCCCCGGTGTTTCTGGAAACCTGCGTCCGGTACCACCTCGCGGTGGCGCGGAACCCGGGTCAGTTACTGCTGCCGGTTTTGGCTGCGTTTCTGGACCAAAGAGGTAAGGGCCTTTCCCAATCACCACACGCCGCCTCCCTGAATGCCCATACCCCGACTGACCCTTTCTTTTTTATCGTATCAGGCGCGCGGCACCCCGACCCGGAAGTCGCGGCGCGGGCGTGTTACCTTTTCTCCAAGTTCGTCAAGCCCCTGCGCCCGCAAATCGCGGCGTATTTACCGGAAGTTTTAAGCGCCATGGAGGGGGTTGTTTTGTCGTGCGTGGAGCCGTTACAAGTGGAAATGACGAGGGTCAACGGAAACACGCAAAGCTTGAACAAAGGCACGGGCGGCGCCATGGCGACGGTCGGGAACGACGACCGGCTTTACCTGTACGAAGCGTTGGGATATTTGCTCGGCACGGAGGACGACGCGATACCCGCGCGGACGCAAATCGAGTTGACGGAGACTTATTGCACACGGTTGAGGCACCGGTTGAGTTTGGCCGCCGCGCAAAACGACTCGCAAACCGCGGCGCGATGCATCGTGGGCATGGCCAACATCGCCAAGGGCTTTTCGGTTCGGCTCGCGGCGGAAACTCGCCCAGAGATCGGCGTGGCGCTTTGCGTCGGTCTGGAGATGGCGACGAGCAGTTTAAGTCACTTCGACACTCAAAACGACGGTGCCTCAGTTTTGATTCGGCAACGCGTCGTGGCGTACTTCCAAAGGATGGTACAAGGCGTCGGCGAACGCGCGTTTCCGTTCGCAGGTGCGTATTGGGCCTTTCACCAAATCCACCGACTGTTTTGCCGATTGTCCAGAGTAATTACCCACACACATTACGAAAGACTGACACTTTTCTTGTACAATCGCAGTCCCGCTTGTTCACAAAATCGCGCAAAGCGGCACCAAGAAAGACCTGAAAGAGTGTTTCGTGCTTTGCAACCAACTCGCGGCGACGTTTAAGGTAAGTATTTCCCAATAACCACATTCCGCGGACTGATTGCCCATACGCGACTGACACTTTCTTGTTAATCTCTCAGGACAAGCTGGGGGTTTTCATTACGCAAGTGAGCCCGCTTTTGGTGGAACAAACGATGAACGCGCTGGCGCCGTTTGTCTCCCCCGACGGCAGAACCCACGGCGTGCTCGGGTTGGTGCGGCGCATCGGCGACGTTGCGAACTTCCTATCCGCGGCGGACGCGGCCATCGCGACCGACCAAATGACTCCCGAGAAAGAAGCGGAGTTCAACGCGCTGAAAAACACGGAGGACTCAAGAGAGGCGCGCGAGCTGGAAGTCGCCTTCGTGGCGCACGTCCACGCGCTAGGATCGAACCAGCTCGTGTTCGCGCTGCAGGGTGGTGACTTACCACCTGTTCGCGAGGGTGTCCAAAATTTGATGACTACAATCACCGCGACTCGGGAAACCGTTCTGGCGAGCCTTGCCGCCGCCGCCGCCGCGCACCCCAGCGCGGTGTCGCGCAAAGCCGCGGTGCAGGCGCTGACGAAGCTGGCGCTTCATTGGTTCCCAATGGCGCCGAACAACCAAACAAACGAACCCGTACCCGGTTTCTCCCAGTTCGCGGTTGAGGTCGTCGTGAACGAGTGCTGCGTCGCCGCGGTGCTCCGAGGGGACTTGGACGTTCGGGACGCCGCGGGCGCCGCCGCGGTTGGTGAAACAGGTTAGTATTTCCCACTCACCACATTCCGCGGACTGATTGCCCATACGAGACTGACACTTTCTTGTTAATCGTATCAGTGGCGTTTCAGCGCCTCGCCCTCGAACGCTTGGGGCCGTTTTTTGCAACGCAGCTGCGAGACGAAGTTTTAGTGAAACGATTCGGTTTGGACCATTCGCTGGCGAACGAGTACATCGCGGCAGTAGCCTCAACCGCGCAAACCGCGCACCGAGACGCACGCGCGGTGATCGGCCGGTGCCAGCAGGTCGTCGGGGGCGCGAGGCCGGCGTTGCGGAAAAGACCGTGCAAGCGGTGACGTAGCGAGGGAGGCGTGTTGTTAATCGAGAGAACGCGTTGGCGTTAGTTTCATGCTGTCTTTTTGGCTCGAGTGCTCCTCAGTACGCCACGTGGCCGGCCTTCAGTAGTTGACACCCACCGCCACATCGTGACGCACACGCCCTTTGCGCACGCGTTTCGCGGATTTTCTCGTTTCACGCGAGTTACTACTGTGGCCCCTCCACTCCAACGGACCGACCATGTCCTGTGTCGCCATGGCCTCCGTTAGGGCGGTGGCGGGCGCGGCGCCGATGGCGCGTTTTCGTGTCGTCGCAAAGTCGTCGCGTCGGCACGTCACTTCTTTCCGATTCACGCGGTTGCTCTCCGCCACCTCTGCCACGGACGCCCCGCACGTCACCGCTAAACCCAAAGTCGTGGTCATAACGGGTGCGAACACGGGGTTGGGTTTCATCAGCGCGCGGGAGATTGCGGCGAAAGGACACGTCGTGGTGCTCGCGGTGCGTGATTTACGCAAAGGCGAAAAAGCAGTGGCCGATATCAAAGACCATCTTTCTGTTTCCTCGAAACACGACGACGAGCGCACCCAACTGCACGTCATGAGACTGGACCTTTCCGATTTACAAAGCATAGACCAATTCGTGACCGAGTTCAAAGAAAAGTACAGCCACTGCGACGTTTTAATGAACAACGCGGGGGTGATGGCGATTCCGAACCGCGAGTTAACGGTGAACGGCATCGAAAAGCAAATGGGCACAAACCACATGGGACACTTTTACTTGACCGAACGAATGATGCCGCTGTTGTTCGCCGCTGAAGGACGGCCTCGTGTTGTTAATTTATCATCCGTCGCGCACGAGTGGGGGCAGATTGATTTCGAGAATGTTAATTCAGACGGGTTCTTTGGGTACCTTGGCTCGGGGTGGCTGACGTACGGGCGAACCAAGGTAAGGGCCTTTCCTATTCACCACACACCGACTCCCTGATCGGCCCGATTACCCTGACTGTTTACTCATACACATTACGAGAGACTGACACTTTCTTTTTGATCGTATCAGCTGGCGAACTTATACTTCACCTACGAACTCCACAGGCGCTTGCGCCACTTCGGCGGCGACGGAAACCGGGTTGACGTGAACGCCGTGCACCCAGGGGTGGTTGATACCGAGCTCCCGAGGTCTTTGTCCCTGAATTTCTACCCAGCGCTGAAAGAAATCGGGGGTTTGATAACCCCCGAACAAGGCGCGCGCGGGCAAATCGAACTCGCGATCGGCGACGCGTTTGAAAACGTAAGCGGGAAGTACGTCGCGGAGAAATCCGGGGCGAATAAAAAGGGCGTTCACGAAATAACGGAATCGTCAAAGTGGTCGTACGACCGGGACGCGGCGGCGCGGCTGTGGAAAGTCTCGAAAAGCATGACGGGGGCGATCTGGGACGTGCTAGGGGAAAGCGCGCAGGTGAAAATTTAACCCCGAGCCCGCTTTCGGGTGGCGTCTTTTTACTTCAGAAGTATGAACAAGACTCGTTCGTTCCACTCGCGTTACGTTCGTCACTACTCCGTGCAATCGATCGTTATTCGCTCGCGAATGCCGCAATAGCCGCGGATGGTGAACGGCTCGTGCTTGACCTGGGGCTCTTGCTCGATCTCGGGCTCTTGCTTGATCTCGGGCTCCTGCTTGATCTCGGTGAACTCTCCGGCTCGCGCTTGACCCGCTTCGACCTCGGCAGAGCCGCGCGTGCCGTTTTGCACGCCGCGCAGTTCTGTTTCAACTTGAAGTGAGGGCAAGGGTTGCACGCTGTGCAGCTGTTTTTCAGCTTCCCGTGAGGGCAGGGGTTGCAGTCCGCGCAGAAGCGTTTCACCTTGCCGTGAGGGCAGGGGTTGCAGTCCGCGCAGCTGTCTTTCCGCCTCCCGTGAGGGCAGGGGTTGCACGCCTCGCAGCTGTCTTTACGCTTGCCGTGAGGGCATGGGTTGCACGCCGCGCAGCTGTCTTTACGCTTGCCGTGAGGGCATGGGTTGCACGCCGCGCAGAGGTCTTTCCGCTTGCCGTGCGGGCAGGGGTTGCAGTCCGCGCAGTGGCCTTTCCGCTTCCCGTGAGGGCAGGAGTTGCAGTCCGCGCAGTTACCTTTCCGCTTCCCGTGAGGGCAGGGGGTGCACACCGCGCAGTTGAATTTCTGCTTGCCGTGCCTGCACTGCGTATGCCCCATCACTCCCGATCCGCCGTCGCGTTACGCCCCCTTCCGCGCGCACTTACGCCTCTTCTGGCTCTGCGCGCCTCGTTGTGCGCTCGGACGCGAAGAGGGAGTCGTGGCTTGGTATCGTTCGTTCCCAGATTTTTTAAGAAGATTTGGAACGCACGAAGACAGGTGACTGGACGCGCTTTTCGCTCCACCTCCGCCACGTGGCACCTTCATCATAACAGCACGCACCATGCACGCGGCGGCACCGGTCGCGGGCTCCCCGGCCGCCCGCGCACTGCGTGTACACGGTTACACGATGTCTTCGCTTGTTCTGCACCGCGTCGTTTTCACCCCCCGCGCGCGCCCGCGGTGTTCGCGCGGCTCGCCGAAAAGATCATCGCGATCGGTTCGTTCGATGGGTGCCGTTAAAAAAAGCCGCGACCGGTGTTTGTGTCTCCGCGCTTCCTCCGACGACGACCAACCCATTGCCCGCCCCCCCCCCCTGGACGACGACCCCGAGCTCGACTCGCTTGAGCGAGACGTGCTCGTCGCGGACATCGCCGCGGGCGAGGCGAGGGAGAAATTAGCCCGGGCGGTGGAGCACCGACTCGGCTTTGGAAGCGTCGAATCCATGGACGAGGCGGATACCCTGTTCAACGCCTCGCCGTTCGCGCGCGTGCGGTGCGAGTACGGGTACATGCAAAGCAACGCTGGTGCATTTATCGACGTGAGCAAAACGCGACCTCCTGGTGTTCCCAAGAACGTCCTCGCGATATCCAGTGCGAACTTTACGCGAGAACTTGGGGAGATGGTGAAGTATTTCAAGAAAACCGAATCCGCGGATGACGCGATTCTTGCCGTGCCGTTCAGCGGCGACGAGCTCGACAATGTAGTTCCTGGAACGGTATCGCAACCGGACGCGGATACTATGTCCGCGCTTCGCGACGAGCTGGAAACCCTGACGTTGAGTAACGCTGGGATCTGGGAACGGGAACACGCGCGGCCGCAGGTCGCGGCGCCTTTAATAATAAAAGGCCCGTACCTCGCGCTGTGTTTCCTGCTGGACGTTTTGTTCCCGGAAAACAAACCCATCCCGCGGTTTTGGTTCCTGGAAACCGTGGCGAGGATGCCGTACTTTTCGTACAACACCATGCTAACGATTTACGAGCTGCTGGGGTGGTGGCGGCGGTCGTCCGAGCTGCAAAGAGTGCACTTCGCGGAGCAGTGGAACGAGTATCAGCACTTGCTCGTGATGGAATCGCTGGGGGGGGATCGATCGTGGCGGGATCGATTTCTCGGGCAGCACGCGGCTATTTTTTACTTTCTGTTCATGTGTTTAACCTGGCTCGCGTCGCCGGCGCTGGCGTACAACTTCTCCGAACTAGTGGAGGCGCACGCGGTGGATACGTACGGGCAGTTCGTGGATGAAAATAAAAAGGTGTTGCGAACGCTTCCGGCGCCGCGCGTGGCGAAGGTATGGAACTTTCCCAAGCACCACACTTCGCCTCCCTGATCACAGCCCCTACTTGACGTCCACTCATTAAAAGGAAGTACACTACTGGTAACGCTTACCAGTACTCGCGGCTCTTACAAATATATCACAAGTGCACTGCTCGCGGAATACAAGTTACGAACGTCACGACCGACTGACACTTTCTTTTGTACCGCCTCAGGCGTATTGGACGTCCGACGATTTGTATCTCTTCGACGCGTTTCAAACCGCGCGCCCGAAACGCGCGCTTCGTCGCCCGCGGGTCAAGTCCCTGTATGACGTGTTCAGTGCGATCCGGGACGACGAAGCGGAACACGTCGCGACGATGGGGGAGTGCCAGATGGAAGGGAGCGCGATGGCGGACGTGCGGAAAGTCGATTTCGTGACGTTTTTGGTCACCGCTTCGATCGCGGCGAACTTTTGGGTCACCGCGTTGATTGAAAAAACGGGCGGCGCGGAGATAGCGGCGACGGAGCTTGATCTCGGGGAGATGCTCGGCGAAGACGGGGTGTTAGCGGCGGCGGCGAGGTTGCTGTCATTCCTGCCGTTCATGTAAAACAAAACAAGACGACGACGACGTGTTGTTTACAAAGCGAAGATTTATGGAAGAACGTCCCGCGCGGCGCTTGGAACCAACGCCGAGCGTTTCTCTCCCGTACGGCAGAATCGTTTTTCCGGAGTTATACCTCCCCTTCACCACCTCCACCCTACAAAGCTCTACGCTTCAATCCCCCCCGCTGGCAGGAACCTGGCGCCTCGCTCCGAGAGTTTGGCGAAAGCTTTTGCGAAGGAATCGAAAAACGCGGTTTGGTCGTCGCCGAACAGTTTGAACCACGGCGCGAAACCCACGTCCACGTGCAACGCCTTGTCCGTGGAAAGCCAAAGCAGCTCTTTAGGCTCGTCCACGTACTCCCGTTTGAAGTAGCTGTTGTCGAACGTGAGCCACTTTTTCGTCCAGCTCTGGCCGCCGGGCATGCCGAAGGACTCGGTGCCGTCCTTTCGAGGAGGCGCGAATGGACACCCGCCCGATTGAGATGAAGCGTTTGAAGTATTTCCAATCACCGGACACCCCCCGGTGTACCTGGTGGCTTTCTTCGTTCCAATTCCGAAAGCAGTCGTGCCACTTCTTTCCGCGAACGCCCGTCCTATGGTGTGCGCCCCCGAAAGCGCCACGATTTCTTCATCCCCAAACCCCATCCGGTAAAAAACGCGGCGCAAGTGTTCTGAGGCGTCGATTGTTTCGTCGCCCGCGAACGGCGGCTCCGCGTCGGGAAGGTTCCCCTCTTTCGGGCACTGTGTTTGCGTCAAAACGTCTACGCGTCCGTATTTCATGGGTATGACCGGCCCCCCCGCCACCTCAATCGCAGTCGCCCCGCCCAGTTGAATGATATCCGCCCACGAAAGGTTCGGGAACCGCTCCTTCATGGGCGCTAGGTACGTCAAGGCTTTCCGTAAACCCGCGTTCGCCCCGTGGCTCATCTCGGTGTCGAACCGGATGCTGCCGTTCGCGCCTCCGCAATCCGGCCATTGGGCCACGGAATCGTCGTACGTCCCCGCGTCGTGCCACGCCAACCGCAGCAGAATCGGGTGGCAGTTCACGCTGTCGATTAACTTACGGAGCTCGCGTCTGCAGTTCTTGATGTCCGCTTTGTACGAGTCGACGTTAATTGGGTTGTGAGACGACAGGTCGGTCACGCGCCGTCGCGCGGACTCGGCGGACATCGCGTTCACGACGACGGGTTCCGACGACGCGGTCGGAAAAGTTTCTTAAACGCCCGCGGAACGAAACACGCAAGGGACGAGAAGTGGAGACACGCGACGGACGCGTGCGCCGTGTGCTTTGAACCCTCGTCGACGTCGCGTCAGAAGCCTCCACTCATCATCTCGAAACAGATTTCGGGATTTCCGACGTTGCCGAAAAGCAATCTACGCGTCGAAACACTTTCGTCGCGCGGCGACCGCGTCATGCGCCACGCGCGTGCTGTGGTACACCGCGCATTCCTCGAACTCCTCAACTCGACGTGTGCGTGGAACGCACGGGCGATCAATCGGTGCGCGAATTCGCGTTGCACGCCCGTGGTGCACACCGCGCCCTTTGCGATTCGGACGGTTCGCTTCCACATACTTCCACCCACCGCGAGGCACGCGTGGACGGGCAGCGGCGGCCCGACCCGAGCGGACAACTCCCGGGTCGGGCGGCACGACGAAAGGCCGGCGCCACCCCCGGTGTGCCAGACTTGCCACCGCCGGTTCTGTGCTTGTACAAGTACCAGCAAGGTACCGATCGAGCCCCAAAAACCAGGTCCTGAAGATTGCTGCCAGTCGACGCCGCAGTGCAAGTTTTGCGTCTGGACTTTGTACGAGGAATTAGCGCGGAAGTACGAGACAGCCACCGCCAAGGGAACGACCAAGTGATACCATACTAGTAGGCTGAAGGTCCGTAGCTCGATCCTCCACACGAGAATACTTTCGTACCTTTTACAAGATGGATTGGAAGTCGAGCGGCGATTTATTCGCGGCGCCGCCAAACGAATCAGATTTCGTGTTCGTAAACGGGCTACGGTTCGCGGCGCCGTATAGCTTCGATTTCGTGTGCCACGTCAAGAAACGACAGGAAGGAAAAAACATCGTGGAGTTGTTCACCACCGAATTCCCCAACCGACCGCGGTGTTATTACGAAAACGCGTATCAACAAGGACTTTTGCGCGCGGAGAAGGCGACGCCGGCGAACAACGGAAGTTTGAAGCGGAAAAAATCCGCAACTACGGATGAAAAAAATGAGGAGGATGATGATAAGCAACACCCCGCGGCGCCTACCGAGACGACCGAGACGAAAACAGAAACGACTGCAAAGACGGCCTTCGAACAACGAGTTACCACCCCGAAGGTACAACCCTTGACGTCGCTAAAAGCGGGCGAGCGTTTGCGCCACGCGTTGCACCGGCACGAGCCTCCTTGTTTGGCCGATCCGATTGTCGTGATCAGGGTCACGCAAAACATGGTCGCGGTGTGCAAACCCGCCACCACGCCCGTGCACCCGACCGGGCAGTACCGAAGAAACACCGTGCTCGGGTTGTTGGCGTCGCAGCGGCCGGATCTCGGCCGGTTAAACCCGGTGCACCGGCTTGATAAGAACGTCAGCGGGTTGCTTTTACTGGCGCGGAACCCGGAAACCGCGAACGCGTTGCGTGAAGAGGTGCAGAGCCGCTTGGTGCGGAAGAAATATCTCGCCGTGGTGAGTACTGCAGTCAAAAAAATTGACGGCCGGTCGTCCGATTCTCGCGGAAGCATTTTCGAAACCTTTCAGGGGAACAACGTTGTCACCGTCTGCAACGCGATCAAGTACGACGCGCGGGCACACATCGCGAGTTGCGCGCCTTGCGAAACCGCAACGCAGGACGGTTTCAAAACCGCGGAGACCAAATTCGCGCTTGTCGCCGTTTCCGCCGACGTCGCGAAGCGTAGCTCTGTTGGAAAAGAAGGTCCCGTGATTCAAATTTCCGAAAGGCTTCCCCTCAACACCGCGCTTGTGCTTTGCGAGCCCGTGACCGGCCGGACGCACCAGATCCGGGTACACCTGCAGGTTCTGGTGCGTGATTCCCACTGAACACGTTCCGCCGTTGCGATTGCCCATACTCGTCCTGCGAAGGGAGCATTACCCTTCCCTGTTTACGTAATACACGTCACGACCGACTGACGCTTTCGGCTTTATCGTACCAGGGCTTCCCAATCGCGAACGACGTTAAGTACGGCGGTTTGGGCACGGGCGACTCGGCGAGAATCGAAGGGCAACTGAAAACGTGTCGCGAGCTGACAATCGGTGACGGAATCGGGAAAAAAACCTCGAGTGATTGCTGTCCAGAGACGTCACACGCGCCTGTTGAAACAATCAACAACCCTGAATGGCCTTTGTGTCCGCACTGCCCGATGGTGGCGCACGGCGCGCGGGATTTCGGGGATGGCGAAAAAAACGAAAACGGAAAAGACGAACCCGGCGGATCCGCGCAGACGCGCGCTGAAGACTTGGAGCGACTGTATCTTCACTGTTCCAGGTACGACGGGCCGGCTTGGTCGTTCCAGGCGCCGAATCCGGTGTGGGTGCCGAGCGATGTGGTGGTGGATTTGGACCGGGAGCGAGGGTAGCGATGAGGACATTTAGGTTTAGCGGCGGAGACAAATTTACTGAAACATTTAATTGTGCTGCCTTTTTACTGTCGCGCTTGGAATCTTCTACGCACAACACGGCGCACAACGACGCACCCTTCACTTTGTCTTCCAACGCGGTGATCGGTATGACAAATCGCGCGCAAAAGAGGAAGAGCGAACGCCGCGATGCTAGCGCGGCTAACGCGGGCGAGGCCATCCCCGGCCTTTTCAACGACATCGTCGTCACGCACATTCTGAGATCTGAGTATTTCGACGACCCCGCCGATCTCGCACGGCTCCCAGCGGTGAGCCGTGCGATGCGCGACACGATGGCAGGAACGGGGCTTCAATTTGAGGAGCTTGACGAATATGACGCCGTGGAGCTCGGATGTGTAAGCGCGGTGCAGCGCATGCAACAGCAAGGTCCCCTGTCGCGTCAAGAACGCCTTTGTCAGGCAGCGGCGAGGAGCGGACAGCTCGAAGAGTTGAAGCTGTTGCGCGCGGACGGCTGCCCGTGGGATAAAGACACGTGTTGGGCAGCGGCGGAGGGCGGGCACCTGGAGGTGCTGCAGTGGGCGCGCAAGAACGGGTGCCTATGGGACTGGCCGACGTGTCGTGCGGCGGAAATGGGCGGGCATCTCGAGGTACTGCAGTGGGCGCTCGCTAACGGCTGCTCGTGTGACCAGAAGGGGACGTGCAATAGCGCGGCATCAGGCGGGCACCTCGGTGTACTGATATGGTTGCGTTCGATCGGCTGCGAGTGGGACCAGTGGAATGCAGCGGCGAAGGGCGGGTACCTTGATTTGCTACAGTGGGCGCTCGCGAACGGCTGTCCATGGAGCGAGTATACGTGCTCGGGGGCGGCGGGGGGTGGGCATCTCGAGATACTACAGTGGCTGCGTGCGAATGACTGCCCGTGGGGCACAAGCACGTGCCATGACGCTGTGGAGCGCGGACACGTTGATGTACTGCAGTGGACTCGTGCGAACGGCTGCCCATGGGGCACAAGCACGTGCCATGACGCTGCGGAGCGCGGACACGTTGAGGTACGCGGCAAGGGGTGGACACCTCGAGGTGCTGCAGTGGGCCTTTGCAAACGGCAGCCCGTTACACTCAAACACGTGCTCGGCGGCGGCGAAGGACGGGCACCTTGAGGCGCTGCAGTGGCTGCGTTCGATCGGCTGTCCGTGGGTCGAAGGCACGTGCACTGACGCGACGGCGGGCGGGCACCTCGAGGTGTTGCAGTGGGCACGCGCGAACGGCTGTCCATGGAGCGCGAAAACGTGCATTGAGGCGGCGCAGGGAGGGCACCTCGAGGTGCTGAAGTGGTTGCACGCGAATGGATGCCCGTGGAACAAGCGCGCGACGTACTCGGCGGCGGATAAAAACGCCTCTCGAGATGATGATGGGGCTCCTCAGGGAGGACACCTCGAGGTGAATTGGTTGGGAGGGTGCTGATTTCAGTTGTATTGAAAAGACGCGGTACGATGATGACATCACAACTATTTCTCGAGTCCCATTCTCTGCACGACGTGCGTGGGCAGCGCGAACACGGGGTCTATTTTTTTCAGCCCCGGAAAGTTCATCAGGCTCAGCCCCGCGATTCCGAAAAACGTGTGGTACACGTCCGGCTCGTCGTTCGGGCGGTCCGCGATGCCCCCTTTTTCCGGGTCCTGGCACTTCAGGATGAACGCGGCGAGCGCGGTGCGGTCGATCCTTGCGATGGGTAAAACAAAGTGTCAGTCTTGAGTCGGCGAGTGTGGGTGTACTGTACGTCGCGATGTATTGGACGATGGCCTGGTCAACAGTCAGGGTAATCGGTCTGAACAGTCACCAGCTGAGAGATAAAACAGCGCGCTTGTGATGTGCGTAGTATCTCCGTTTAATGACGGCCATGGACGTTAAAGAGGGGCGGCAGAAACAGTGTGTCGGGATTTGGAAACCGCGCAACACGTACCAGTGCGTTCGTTTCAGAATTTGCAAGCTGGAAAGCACCCACCAACTGTAACACACGTCGGGGAGTTTTTCGGGCCGGCCGTTCAAACCGCCCGCCTTGACCTGCCTTTCGCACAGCCACCACCCTAGTAAGTCACTGTCCACCGCGTCGAGACGCCCGCACAGAGCCAAAGCCCCAACGCACGTGAAAATCTGCCCGACAGGTAAAAACAAAGTGTCAGCCTTGACCGGTAGGTAACCAGTCGGCGGGTTTTGGGAAAGCCTTACACACGTACCTGTCCGGCGTGGGACTCACCGCCCGGTTCGCACCCGAACCCGCCGTCGAAGTTTTTGCATTTAATTATATATTCGGCGGCGAGTTGGTGGTCTATTGACTCGAGCTTTCCTAACAGCGCGCAGCACGCGAGCGCGCAGTAACTGAACCGCGTGTCCCTTTCGCCCCACTCATCGCCGCTGAAGCTGCCGTCTTTTTTGTTCTGCAAAGAAGCGCAGTACTTCGCGACTTGATCTGCGTCGATCAAATCCAGCCGATCCAACAGACAACAGATTTGCACCGCGGAGAGGGTGTACAGCACGTGCGCGTCGTGCCCCACGCCGCCGCCGTACCCGCCGTTAGTTTGTTTACACTGCTGCAACCAATTCAAAATAGGCTCTATTTCCATCACGTCTAGCCTACCAAGCAAGTCCAACGCGGTTAATCCCCAGTACACCCCGCTCATCCGTAAGTGCTCGGTCAACACGAACTCCACCGTGTCTCGATCTTCGCTGGACCTACGGATAAACGACGCGTGGTGATTGGTTGTCAACACGGACGCGTCCAAGGAGGACGCGTCTCGGCCCGCGTCCCGGGAAGAAACCGGATCGTCCACAGGGGCGGAGGACATCGCGAAAGGCGGTGCGCGAGCGCGACTGATGACGGGTACTTTTCGCTGAACTTCTGCAGCTTTGTTTTCTGAAACTTCGTCCCCGAGATTTATAAAAATATCGTGATTCTCCTCCGGTCGTCGTTCGGGGTTCGCACCGACCAGAACGGCGTGCGCGCGTGTCGCGAGTCCAGTTGTTGGATCACGCGAGAGGCGTTTCGAGCTCCACGTCGAGAAAAACACATCTGCGTCACCCCAAACGATCGAAGTGGTACTACATAAGTCGGCGCGTGGAAATTCGAAATCCAATCTCGTGGGGACGGCGAATCTGCGATGGGAAAGCACGCCAAGCCGTCGCCGTTCGCGCCTCTGGAGCGAGACGTGGAGCCGCCGTTGCGCAAACTGAATTTCGTTCGAGCCAGGTAAATTTTGCGTAGTGCGGTGCCTATACACGTTTCCCACGTATCACGTTACTTGGCGTTGTACGAGTATCACGCGCGACAACGCGCGACACCATTCGGCAAACATCCCTCCGCCGACGGCGCCGGCGCGCCGACCGATTTCCACTGGTTGGAACGCCATCGATCGCGCACCGAATGTGACCCTGACCTCCCCACCCCGCACCTGTGATCAACCGTGTTCATGCACACCAACAGACGCGCGGACCCGCCGCTTGTTTCCGAGGAGGCGCAGAAGCGGATGATTGTCCTGGACACAAGGCAGAGAGGGATGGGCGAGACTACGAAGTCGAATAGTGATGCGGGAAAGGGCAGTGGGCAGAACCGTGATGCGCAAAACGCGGAGTCAGCGCTACGAAGCAACGAAGACCTCCCCGACGCCCTGTACCAACGCCACGGCATCCACATGGAGTGGCCGTCCGTGCGCAAAGTCGGCGCGGGCCTGGCGAACCTTGGGAACACGTGTTTCCTGAACGCGGTGACGCAATGCTTAACGCACACGCCGCCGCTCGCCGCTTTTTGTTTAAACGGCGAGCACAAAAAGTACGGCGCTCCAAAAAATGGCGGCTCCGGGTTCAACGCGGTGTACGAGATGGGCGAGCACATCGTGCGGGCGTTACAAAACAACGGCGGCGGCCGGTCGGTCGCGCCGGTTGGCCTCGTGAAGAACCTAAGGGCGGTTTCCAAAACCTTCCGGAAAGGACGACAGGAAGACGCGCACGAGTTCGCGCGGTGTTTGCTGGACGCGATGCACAAAAAGGCGTGCGAGTCCGCGCGGCCGGTCGCGAAGGAAGGCAGCGCGCGTTCTGAAACGTCGTTCGTGTGGCAAGTGTTCGGAGGAAAGTTGCGCTCGCGGGTGACGTGCCTGACTTGCAACCGGTGCAGTGACAAGTTCGACGGGTTCATGGACTTGAGTCTTGACATCGCGAAGGCGAAGAGCGTGGCGAACGCGCTGAAGTCCTACGTCGCCGTGGAAGTGCTGGACGGGCGCAACAAGTACAAGTGCGAGATGGGGCCGGGGAAGGCGCACATGGCACGCGCGACGAAACAGTTCACCGTGGACCAGGCGCCTTTGGTGTTGACAATCCAGCTGAAACGGTTCGAGTACGTGCCGTTTGGTAGAGGGAAGCTGAACCAGTTCGTGGAGTACCCGCTTGAGCTGGATTTAAGTCACGCCATGTCGGGTGCGGCGAAACAGAGTCACGCCGGCAAGAAAAGCGACAAAGGAACCAAGGTAAAAACGACTTCAGGAAGCGACGAAAACTACCAACTCTTCGGCGTCGTCGTGCACAGCGGCGGTAGCATGCACTCCGGGCACTACTACTGCTACGTCAAAGGCGCCACGGGGCTTTGGTACGAGATGGACGACGAAGGCGTGACGCAGTGCGGGGAAAAAGCGGCGCTTACGCAGCGCGCGTATCTTTTGTTTTACGCGAAAACGGGAACCGGGCTTTGCGGGAAGCGGGGCGGTGATGACGCCGCGGCTGTGGCGGCGGCACACGCGACGCGCGTTGCGGCGAAACGTGCGAATCTGGAGCAGGCTGCGAAACGGGAGGCGGCGGTCGCGAAGGCTTTAGCAGAAGAGAAGAAAGCTTTGGCGACGGAAGAACGGACGAAAGCTTTGTCCACGAAAGCAGAACGGGCGCGAGTCGGCGACTCGACACCGAAAGAGAAGAAGAAATTCGCCAAGAACGTAGCCCTGGGGTCACCCACGGAAGCGTCCGGCCCGACCCTGGAACGCCATGTCGGGTTACGGTCGCCCGTCGGGTCCAGAGGCGGCAAGTTGTTATCGTCGCGCGACAGCGCGCGGTTACGGCTGTTTTCGTCGAAAATGAAACGAACGCGCGGATCGAGGGAGGGCCGGTTCGGGGCACCGGTGTCGCCGGTCAAAACGAGGGCGGCGCGACTCGCGGAGCAGGAAGACACTGTGGAGTCCGTACCTTCAAGGGCGGTAATAGACGACTTGGTACCTTCCGCGTCTGATGACGCACAACACGCTTCCACTACCTCGAGGGCGGGCTTGCTTAAAAAAGGAGGAACCCAAAACCCGCCGCCGAGTCTGGACGCGAAGAGCGTCAAGAAATGGCTCAACCGCGAGGCGAGGGACGCCAACGTGGTTGGGCGGGGCGGGGAGAGGGGCTGGGATGACACTGTTTTGGACGGACAAGACGTTGTACGGGGCGTGAAGAAAGAGAAATCAAAATCACATGCAAAGGAACCCTCCGCTCCCGGCCGAGGCGAGTTTTCACGAAAAAGAACCTACGACGACGCGGACGAGGAGTACGACCGCGGGAAGGTTTCGAAACACGCGCGGCGAAAGGAGGATAAAAAAACACCGAAAAGGAAACCCCCAGGCTCTTCTTCTTCCGCGAAAAAGAGGAACCCGTTCCAGTCAAAGGCCAAGTCGAAAAGCGACAGCAAGTAGTGACGCGCGCTTGTGGTACTGTCACGCCCGCGCCGGTCATTTTCTATTTTATCCATCAAACATTTGTGTCCTACACGTCCTACGCTTTTCTCTACTATCCAGCCTACCCCGCCGGCGCTAGGTCTTCCACGTCCTGGATTTCCGTCCTTCCGCTGCTCCTGACTATTTGCTCATACGGGTTTTCACGTGTGCTGCTCGGGCACTTACCATTCACGGGACACTCGTGACACTTCGGGAACCGAGACACACACGTGACTTGCGCGAACCCTATCAGCGCCAGGGGGACGATTCCCCACTCGGTTTCGGGCAGGAACTCTTCTAGCCGACGTCGCGTTTTCTCGGCAGAGGTTTTGTGGTCCTGATTATTTTTTAGTGTTTTGGTAAGAAAAGTGTCAGTCTTGTAGTAGCAAACAGTGTGTCAGGATTTATTGGGAAATGTAATACCGCCGGGCCTTAATAATTGGCAACACGTACCAAGCAAGTCCACCCCAGCCTCCCCGCGACTCTGCGCACGTGCGTGTCCACGACGATTCCGGTGTCGTCGTTCCCGAAGGCCACCGAGTTCAGTAGTCGCGCGAGTTTCGGGCCGACTCCGGGCAGACTTTGTAAATCGGAAATCGATTGAGGTACCTTCCCGTTGAACTTGATTTTCACCATGGAGGCGCACTGTTTCACGTACTTCGCTTTTGAGTTTTTGAAGTTGCAGGTGCTGATGGCGTCCAACACGTCTGCCAACGGAGCGGAGTGAACCGCGCTAACCGTGATTTCGCCCCCCAAGCGCTCGCGCAACAACTTCGTCGCCCTCAGCGCCACGGAATCAAGGCACTGCACCGAGAGCAGCGAGGCTACCAGGGCTTGGAAATGCGCGTCCGGGGCGGTTCGCAGCGATAGCAGAAAAGCGTGAAACGCATCCACGGGCGCGGGGGGCTGTGTCGCGCGGTGATCGGTGATGGTGTCCAACACCTCGCGCCACCCAGCCGGAGCCGGTTCATTCGGCCTTCCCGGGTGGCCTTTCGGGAGAAAGAAATTATTCCGCTTTCCCGAAGAGGTCGTTGCAGGTGGCGTCACCCTCATCAACGACTCATCAGCGTCCACGCAATCGCCGTACGTCAACGCGGCGTCATCGGTTGCGGTTCGGTTCTCATCATCTCTCACGTCACCTGCAACCGCCCCTGTCTTGTTGTTTTCCTCGAGCGTAACGCTCTTCTGCGTTTCGTGGTTACGTGTATCAATCGGCGACGTCGCCCCCGTCGCCTCCTGGGAAGTCGCGGTACCCGCGACGTCGTCGTTACCCTCCCCGACGTCGCCTTCGGAGTCGGAGATGTGCCACGACTCTTCGATTTCGTTGTCGATTTTCGACCCAACCTCTGGTTTCGGTGCCGTCTTCGCGCGCTTCAGAGGCGACGGGCTCCCAGGTGCGCCGAACCGAAAACCCTCCAACATGGTGCCGAAGTCCATGCCGGCGCGCGGCGGTCGACGCCGACCGCGCGTCGACCCGCTGTGGCGCGCACGATGTGTTTTTTTCGAGCCGTTTCCAAGGGAAAATAAAAGTCGTCATTTTTCAGCAGCGCGCAATTTCAGGGTTTCGGCATCGAGCAGCCGCGCCCTTCGTGTCGCCCCACAGCTTCGTCGCGCGCGTCTTGGGACCGTCACTGTACGCCTTCGCCGCGCACGATGGCACTGGCCGCTTGTTCGAGCTCGTTGCTGGCGCGGCCGATCGCCGGTTTCTCCGGTTCGTCCCGAGGTGTTCGCCGAGCGAGTTCGCGCCACCCCATGCGCGTTGTCGCCGCTTCGAAGGGCGAGGTGACGCTTCTGGATTACGGCGCCGGGAACGTGCGTAGCGTGAGGAACGCTATCATCAAGCTGGGGTTCACGGTGAAGGACGTGACGACGGCTGAGGAGATCTTGTGCGCGGACAAGCTCATTTTCCCCGGCGTCGGGGCGTTCGGCAGCGCCATGGAAATCCTGAAACAACGCGGCCTCGTGGATCCTTTGAAGGAATACTGCGCGTCGGGGAAGCCGTTCATGGGGGTTTGTCTTGGGCTGCAGCTTCTGTTCGACGGCAGCGAAGAGAGCGGCGGCGTGGAGGGCCTTGGTATTATTCCAGGTACCGTACGGAAATTCACCGGGGACGACCTTATCGTGCCGCACATCGGATGGAACACTTTGGAGGTTAAGAAAAATTCCGGCTTGCTCAGCGACGTCCCGCCGAACGACCGGTTGTACTTCGTGCACTCGTACCGCGCGACTCCCGAGCCGAAAAACAAGGACTGGATCCTGGCCACTTGTGACTACGGAGGCGAGTTCGTCGCCGCGGTGCAGAAAGGGGAGGTGTGCGCGCTGCAGTTCCACCCCGAAAAGAGCGGCGCGCGCGGGATTGGGATTTTCAAAAACTTTCTGGAAGGCAACGTTGCCGAGACGGACACACCGGTTGTGAAATCAAGCGCATCCGGCACGGACAAAGGCTTAGCTCGCAGAGTAATCGCGTGCCTCGACGTCCGGTCAAACGATAATGGAGATTTAGTCGTCACGAAAGGCGACTCGTACGACGTTCGGGAAAAGAGCGAGGGCGGCGACGTGCGGAACCTCGGTAAACCGGTTGAGCTAGCGAAGAAGTACTACGACCAAGGCGCCGACGAAGTCGCGTTTCTGAACATCACCGGGTACCGGGATTTGCCTTTGAATGACGCGCCTATGCTGGAGGTTTTGAAACGGTCGTCGGAAACCGTTTTCGTGCCCCTAACCGTGGGGGGGGGTATCCGGGACTTCACCGATAGCAACGGCAAGAGCTACACTTCGCTTGAAGTGGCGTCTGCGTATTTCTTGTCGGGGGCGGATAAGATTAGCATCGGCAGCGACGCGGTGTACGTCGCGGAGAAGTACTACGCCACGCAAAAAACGAAAGACGGCACCACGAGCGTGGAGCAGATAAGCGCGCGGTACGGCGCGCAGGCGGTTGTGATTTCCATTGACCCGAGGCGGGTCTGGGTTAAGGGTCCAAAAGATACGAAAAACAAAGTCGTCGAATCCACAAAAAAGAAAGGCCCGAACGGCGAGACGTGTTGCTGGTGGCAGTGCACGGTGAAGGGCGGGCGGGAGGGGCGGGACATCGGAGCGTACGAGCTCGCGGTGGCGATGCAGGACTTGGGCGCGGGTGAGATTCTGCTGAACTGCATCGACGAAGACGGCCAGGGCAACGGGTTCGAGCACGAGCTCGTGGGGTTGATCGCAGACGCGGTGTCCATTCCCGTCATCGCGTCGAGCGGCGCGGGCAACCCGAAACACTTCACGGACGTGTTTGCAGCCACCAAGTGCAGCGCCGCTTTGGCCGCCGGTATTTTCCACCGGGGCGAGGTCTCCATTGAACAGGTCAAGACACACATGCGAAGCGAGAACGTCCCGACGCGGATGTGAGGGGTAGGGGTTGATTTACCTTAAACCACGATTACCTTAAACATGATGATTACTCGTTGGGATCGATTTTTCGTTTTCTGTAATTTCAAACTTGTGTCTTTCAGGAACTTTGCTTCCTCAAGACTCACGCCGACACGACGCTCGCCTTCTCCGCCTCCGTGCACCCCTCCAGGACGTTTTCCCGCAGCACGTCGGGCTTAGCGCCACTCCACTCCGTGACTTTTTCGCCGTTGCGGAACAACATGAAAAGAGGCACCACCCTCACGCCCCACTCCTTCATAAGCGCGCGCGTGTCCGCGTCCTGCGGTTGGAAAAGAAAAGCGTCAGTCTTCCGTGACTTGTATGAGTAAACAGCCGGCGGGATTCGGGCCGAACAGTCACAGTAATCGGGCCGAACAGTGCACTTGTGATGTTACTAGTAGTGCACTCAAACAGTCAGAGAGAGGGGCATCAAACAGGGTGCCTGGATTTGGGAAATGCCAACACGTACGTGGTCGCCCATGATCTTCACGAAGCTCACATCGGGGAGCTCCTCGGAAAGCCCGGCGAAGTGCGGGTACACCACCTTGCAAGGGCCACAGGTCTTGGTGGAGATCTGGACGGCGACCTGTTTTTTTGGAGGGTGAGAGATGGAAGGGAGCATTGCGTCAGTGATGTCATCGAAAAAACACATCAATCTGTCAAAAATCGCGAAATCGTCGCTGACTGTGTTCTTATCCCCAGCCTGGCGGTCCCGCGTTCCGAGTGTGTCACTGTCGCTTCGGGGTGGGAGAGGAGATCCACGCACCAGCTTGTCTCCCGCGGCCGCGTTAACGGCGTCGAACTCATCCTTGGAGACGCACAGTTTCACCCTGCCGTCGCCGACGATCCCCTTCGCGGCGGCGTTGCATCGCAGGGAAGCGCGGCCGCGGGCGCGTGAAACGCGAGGAGTGGAGCGCAGAACGACCGCGGGGGTCGCGAACAGAGTAGCCATCGTGTTTTCGAGCGTCCGAGGACTGTAGGGTTTCCTCGAGAGGTGATGAACGCGAGTCGCGTTACGGAGTGTGTCGGGTGGTGAAGACGCGCGGGCGAGTCTCGGGGAGAACTCGGAAACGGGTGCGTACGCGGGGAGCGCGAAGGGAGTGTGATGGGGTGAGTAAGAAATGGAGCAATTTTTGACGCTCCGAGGGAATACGCCTCTCGCCAAATCCCAAGACTGTGCGCCCATACAAGACTGACACTTTCTTTTATTTTCTCCAGAAACCTCCAGATTTTGCTGCTCGGCGAGATCACGACAGCGCCACTTGGCTGGCTGGCTGCGTCAGCGGCTCACAACAGGACATCAGCGCGACCCCAAACTCTGCCTTCTGCGTCTCACTCTCTCGTCGGCGCACCCCCCCGCCACACGCACGCGCGCGCACACGCCGCTTTGTCCTCCGACCTTTTCGTCGTGCCCACCTTCCGTTCGGTTTCCCCGTAAGGCCTAAGCAGCGCGTCCGCCCCTCGACGGTTTATCCGACCCACGGCAAACACACCGCCAGCCAATCGATCCCATCATCCGATGTCCGCCTCCGCGTTCGCCTCGATGGTTGCCGCCGCGCGTCTCACCCCGGGCCGAGTCACCACGCGCAAATCCGGCACACGTGCGCGCCAAAGCGTGCGCGCCAACGCGACGAAGGTCTCGCCCCCCTTCAGGGTGGGCCACGGCTTCGACCTGCACCGCCTTGAGCTGCGCACCGAGTTCCCTGACCTGAGGCTCATCCTGGGCGGGGTGGAGCTTGAGCACGACCGCGGGTGCGTGGCGCACAGCGACGGGGATGTGCTGCTGCACTGCGTGGTGGACGCGATTACGGGCGCCCTGGGGTTACCCGACATAGGCCAGCTGTTCCCCGATAACGACCCGAAGTGGAAAGGATGCACCAGCGACGTGTTCGTCGCGGAAGCCTGCCGGCTGATGCGCTTGGAAGGTACGTGTTGGGGCTTTCCCAAATCCAGGCACACTGTTTGATGCCCCTCTTTGAACTGTTTGATGCCCCTCTTTGAGTGCACTACTAGTAACATTACTGGCAACTGTTCAACTGTATACATCACAAATAGACTGTTTGCCCACTGTATAAATCGCCCAATACAGTACACCCACACTCGCCGACGCAAGACTGACACGTTTCTTTTTTACAATCAAATCAGGCTATGAAATCGGAAACATCGACTGCACGATCATCGCGGAGCGCCCCAAGATATCGCCGCACAAGCCTTTGATTAAAGCCAACTTGTGCAAAATGCTCGGGTGCGACGAAAGCGTGGTGAACGTCAAGGCGAAGACGCACGAAAAAGTGGACTCGCTCGGGGAAAACAGAAGCATCGCGTGCCACACCGTGGTGATGCTGATAAAGGTGTAGAGGTGTAGGTGGTAGTTTGGCGGATTTTAACACGGCACTAACTAATAAAAGAGTACCCTTGCTTTTCTTCGCGAAGAGATACAGTACTACTTGCTTTTCTTCTTGTTTTGTGATAACACAGAGTCTCTTCTGTTTTGGTAGAAGCGCTGTTCCTAATAAACGCGGTAGCGGTCGTACGCGCGAAAGGTCGACTCCCCGGGGTAACTCGGCGGTCAACGCGTTCGCGGTCGACGCGTCCACTGCGGTGGTCGCCAAACAATAAACAAGCTATAGCTATTTGTCTTTCACTTTTGGCGTTTGGAAAATCCCGTCGGGCGCGCGCGTGTGTGTGTTCTTGCTGCCCTTGCTGCCCTATGAATACGCGCCTTGAATGTAGTCGTGGCACAGCGCAACCTCTTCCCTTTCCTCCGAGATGAGCGCCTTCACCACGTCGCCGATGGTGATCATGCCCTCCATCTTCGCCCCTCTTGTGCCCCGCGCCGCGCTGATGCACGGGATGTGCCGGATGCGGTGCTCGGTCATGATTTGCATCGCCGCGAGGACGCTGCACTCGGGGGTGACGCTTATCAGGAGCTCGGGGTTGCTGTCAAAGTCGATCATGATCTCTTGCACTTTCGTGTCGGCGTGGATGTCGTCTTTCGCGACCGCGCGTAGGTAGTCCCGCTCGGAGATGATTCCCTTGATCGCGCCGCTTTCGGGGGAGGACCTGAGTTCCTCCTCCGTGATCACGTCGTCCGCGTCCACGTCCATGCACACGCGGTCCATCACGAGCAAAGCCCCGACGTTAGCCTTGGTCATCTGCCGCACCGCCGTGCTCACCAGCGTGTCACCTCCGCACCAGTGCGTGCTTCCCCAGAACGTGTGCTTCGCGTGTTTCGCATCTAAAATGTCCCTCATCACGGTGTGCGAGAAGACGCAGAAGTCGTCCGCGACGTACTCGGCGCGAACGCCATCCGGGTCGTCGTTCGTGACGACGCTCGCGACGCTCGGCGTGCCGAAAATGGCGCGCGCGCGCTCCGCCGCCGCGGCGGCGACTTCGTGGCACATGCACTTAATCAGCGTGCGGTCCATGTTCTTCTTAGCATCAGCACCTTTGATTTCGAAGTGGTACATCTTCTTCTTGGCGGCGTCCGGGACGTCGTGCGCGCCGGACACAGAAGACGCGGACGATGATGACTTTTTGCGTGAAGTGGGTGTGGCTGATACCGGCGCGATGGGGTGCGCGGCATGCGCCGCGGAGGGGGGCGGGTCGCGCGAAGCGGCGGCGGTATGCGCGCCAGCGCCGTGCGTTCCGAATCCGAACGCGGCGGCCTGGTCGTGAGGCACGTGGTATGAGTGCGCCGGGGTCGAGGGATGGTCCAGGTACCCGCGCCACGGCAGCTCCACCACACTCGGCGCGAGTTTCGCGGAGACGACCCTTGGTTGTTCCCCGGTGGAGATCCCACGGCGCACGTGGCGCGCGAGGTCGCGCGCGACATAAGAGGGGGTACCCTCGTCCGCGATTGGCCTGCGCCCGAGATCGTCACCGAACGCGGCGAACGCGGAGGTGGAGATGATGCGCGGTGAGGCGTGAAGGGGTCGCCTTGGCGACCCGGTTGTTAACCAGCAGAAACCCTGCTTCGATACGCGACGCGAAGCAGCGAGCATTAACTTGGTGTTCGGGACTCTCGGGGGAGTCGTCCAACGATGAGGGTTGAACGAGAGGGGTGTGGGGTCAGTGGTGAGTGAGCGTGGCGTGCGTGGCGCGCGCTTCCTCGAGTGCCGTCGGCGACATCCGCGCGAGCGAATTCCCGGGAAAAAGCCACGACGATGACACGTGGCGTCGCTTCGGATGATGACAGTCCACATAGTCATCAAAGTTTGCGAATGGAATGGGAATTCTCTCCACTTCCCAGAAAAACGTAACGGCTGGTCCGAGGAAACCGACATTAATTCTGAATGCCGACTAAGGGACCTCGACAGATCTCGCTCGAGCCACAACACCAGGCGCGCCATCCTTTAAGTGGGAACTCCCCGGCGCTACCAAAGCGCTCGTGTTAAGGTTTAGGGTGACCGAGATGCAACAGCACAACGCGGAACAACCGATTTCGAGCCTACCCCAGCACGTCATGGACCAGATCCTCGGTCCTGACAACCTCCCCGATCCAATCGACCTCGCACGGTTTCGGGTTGCGAGTACTGCTATGCGCGACGTGGTAACGGCGACAGGGCGTGAGGTACATGAACTTGATACTAGTAGCTCGGAAACATCGCCGTTTTGCAGCGACTGGATCGGCAACCTAGCCATGACAGGGGCTGGGTGTGCGAGTGTGACACATGGGCAGCTCGAGGTGCTGAAGTGGGCGCACGCGAAAGGGTACCCGTTGGATGTACACAAACTGTGCCACGTGGCAGCTCGGGATGGACAGCTCGATGCAATGAAGTGGTTGCGCGCGAAGGGCTGCGAGTGGAACGAGAAGACGAGCAAAATCGCGGCTATGTGCGGACACCTCGAGACGCTTAAGTGGATGCACGCGAACGGCTGTCCGTGGGACAAGGATACGTGCGTGGGGGCGGTGTGGGGCGGGCACCTCGAGCTGCTGAAGTGGCTTCGTGAGAACCGCTGCCCGTGGTACTGGAGGACGCGCACGCAAGTGGCAAAACTAGGGTACGTCGAACACGAACCAAGGTACATCGAGGACGACGAAGACGAATCTGACGGAGAGTTCAACTTGAGGTTAGACGAGAACCTCGGGTACGATTCCGGCGCGTCCGCGGACGAGTACCTCGGCGGGTACGGAACGGCTCTGGCGCATCTGCGTAAATACTTTGACGAATAAAACACCGTGAGCTTCCAATGACGTACACTGATACGAAGAAACACAAACGACGCGAGAAAGACAACTGGGAACGAAGTGGAGACAGACTACAAACGCGATTGTAAAAGACAACAGACGCATGCCTTCCCTCCAAAACCCAGGACTTGTACCTACAACCCAGGACTTGAACCTACAACCTTTAGAGCTCGTTTTGCGTCCTTCCTGCGTCACCTACAACCTTTAGAGCTCGTTTTGCGTCCTTCCTGCGTCCCTCCTGCGTCACTTACAACCTTTAGAGCTCGATTTGCGTCCTTCCTGCGTCCCTGCGTCCCTCCAAAACCCAGGACTTGAACCTACAACCTTTAGAGCTCGTTTTGCGTCCTTCTGCGTCCTTCCTGCGTCCCTCCAAAACCCAGGACTTGAACCTACAACCTTTAGAGCTCGTTTTGCGTCCCAATCATTCAGTTCGATCAGGGCTACTTGTACATTTAGTAGTCCGGATTATGAATAAAACTCAAGACCTTTCTCTAAAAATCTCCTCATCCGAGGAAACCGTTTCTTCCACATTTGCGAAAGGCCCTCGTTCAGATCTAGCTCGAGCCACAACACCAGGCACGCCATGTCCTGTAAGATAACCAGAGGCGCTACCAAGAGCGCGCCCAGATGCGCGCGCGCAGCGCTCGTGACCGAGGCGCAACAGTCCGACGCGCAAGAAGCCATCCCTGGCCTTCCCGACCACCTCGTCGTCACTCACGTTCTCGGATCTGAGGTGCTGCGAGATCCCCTTCTTCTCGCGCGGCTTCGCGCCGTGAGTCACGCCATGCGCTCCGCCGTGGCGGAGACGGGGCGTGAGGTGAGGGATCCGGGATCTGATATTCAAGCGGTCGAGCTCGGATGTCTTAGCACACTGAAGCACAGGCAGTCCCGAGGTCGCCTGTCGCATCAAGAATACCTTTGCCAGGCAGCGGCGAGGAGCGGACAGCTCGAAGAGTTGAAGGTGTTGCGCGAGAACGGCTGGCCGTGGGACGCAAACACATGCTCGGGGGCGGCGAGGGGCGGGAACATCGAGGTGTTGCAGTGGGCGCGCGCGAACGGCTGCCCGTGGGACAAATACACGTGCGCGAGAGCGGCAAGGGGCGGGCACCTCGAGGTGCTGCAGCGGTTACGCGCGAACGACTGCCCGTGGGACGAGTATACGTGCCATCACGCGGCGTATGGCGGGCACTTCGAGGTGCTGCAGTGGGCGTGCGCGAAAGGCTGTCCATGAAGCGATTGGATAATGGCTAAGGCGGCGGCACTCGGGTACGTCGAGGACGATTAGGCACCCCGGGGAGAGCCATCATCAATCAAATAAACAGACAAACGCGATTGTAAAAGACAACCAGACGCGTGCCTTTGAGTTAGTAAACTTCAGTGATAAATAACTACAACGAAACGCACCCATCCCCACCTTAAAGACTCTGTACGTCCCTTTTCAAAACGTCCAGGGCTTCCTGCAACGCGTCCCGCGCGGCTTGATTTTCCATAACCGCGGCTTCCGCCTCCACGGCCGCTTTGCTCCACGGCGCGGTGGTGGCGAGCACCTGTTGTTGTTACACGAAAAGTGTCAGTCTTGTAAGGCCATGTGTATTACGTAATTACGGGCGGACAATCGGCAAACAAGTCGTCTATGATTTGGGAAAGCCCACTCCGCGTACCTGTTTCGTCGCGGCGAGGGTTTTCTTTTCAAACTCGTGCCGCATCGCGGCTTCGGTTTCGGTTAAGAAATCCTCAGCCGCCGCTCTTACCTTGGCTTTCGTTTCCGCGCGCTTCAAGGGAAGGGAAAGCACAGAAACGTACCCCACCGCCGCGGTTAGGGAAAACGCCAACACGTCCTCCGCGAGTGAGTCCAAAAAACCGCTTTTTAAGATTGTAAAAAAGAAATGTCAGTCTTGTTTTGTATGGGCAATCAGTCGCGTCGGCGGAACGTGGTAACAGGAAATACGACGTACCTGAGAAACACGGCCACCACGAACGCGCCCGCCGCGGCGCCCACCGTGCTATACACCGCGCCCTTGATTTCCCCCTGCAACAGCGCCGCCGCCGCTGCATGGTCAAACCCTCTTGCGATTGCGACGCCGCTGGTTTCAGTTGCGGCGCTGAATCGCACTCGCACGAGGTCAGACGCCGAGATGAGTGTTTCTGCTGCCGGGGACTCGCCCGCCGCGATTTCGGCGACCGATTTGCCATCACCGGCTTCCTCGCCGGCGGTCTCGCCGACGTCCTTTGCAGGCGCCGCCTCCACCTCCTCCTCCGTCACCGGCGCCGCGGCGATCACTCCCCCTAGCCCTAAATCGGTTTCGTCCGGGTCGAACCCTCGCGCGGTGACGGCTTGTTTATACGCCTCGATCTGGTTGCTGTTGTTCCGAAACAGCCACCCCGTGTGTTCCGCCAGGGCCTTTTTCAGCTCCGTCTCGGCGTCGCCCAGCACGGTTTGCTTTTGAGATAAAAAAGAAAGTGTCAGTCTTTCGTAATGTGTATGAGTAAACAGTCACCCGTAATCGTGCCGAACAGTGTACCTGGATTTGGTGAAAGGGAAATACGTACCTTGTACGCCCTTCGCACGCCGCTCCCGCCGTCGCCCAACACGTACGTCGTGAACAGCTCCACGCCGTTCGTTAAGCGAAGCGTGTCATCCAGAAGCTCGTCGCACCGAGTCACCGCGCGTAATACGCTGCTCCGCACGCTTTTGAGTTGTTCGGCGAAGTCGTCGCTCATGGCGTCGGCGTACTTTTCCATCGCGGACCCCACGCCCGTCGCGGCGGTTACTGATACGACAAAAAAGAAAGTGTCAGTCGGGGTATGGGCAATCAGGGAGGTGGAATGTGGTGGGTGGGAAATACGCACCTTCAGCCGACGCGCTCGCTCTTTCCTTGTCCAGAATATCCTCCGCCGCGTTGAAAAGCAACTCGGAGACTTGCAAAGGCGTGTTCAGTTTCAACCGCATTCCCTCGCCGGACCTGCTTCCCGTTTTGCTGGTCCCGTTGGTACCTCCCCCCCCAAGGAAACTCAACACATACTCCTCCAGCTCGTCAAAACCCGAGTCCGCCAAGCTGGTTCCGTTCTTTTTAGCCGCCAGCGCCAGCTTCGCGCTCACCGGCATCACCGCCGGGTCGGTAACACCCAACAACCGCTCCGCGTTCTCCACCACGAACTGCTTGACCTCGTTTATCTCGCCGGCATTTTCCAGCCGGTCGCACTTGTTCACGATGAACACCACTTTCTTGCCCCACTTCTTGATGTAGGAAAGAAACTTCACCTCGCTTTCCGTCATCGGGCGATCCGCCGACAGCACGAACAACACCAAGTCAGCCCGCGGCACGAACTCCTCGGTTAAACGCTGCTGGCGCTCCAAAATAACGTTCGTCCCCGGGGTGTCCACGATGTTCACCTCCTTCAAAAGCTCAGCCGGGACGGTTTGCGTGTAGAAACCGTCCTTGCTCTGCGTCGTCGCGCTTTTCTCGCCGTACTTCAAAACCGTGATTTCGTTCGTGGTGGGCAAAATGCCCTCCTTCAAAAACTTGTCGCCCAACACCGCGTTGATCACGGAACTCTTTCCGGCGTTGAACTCCCCGACGATCACCAACAGAAAGAGCTCCTCCAAACCCTGGCGCGCCTCAAGAAGCAACTCAATCTCCTCCAGCGTGGGTACCGCGGCTTGAAGAAACGCAACCGCTTCGTCGAGTAAACTGGGATTGGGAAGGAAAAGGGTCAGTCTTGAGTCTGACTGTATGGGTGTACTGTATGCGCAAACAGCCTAACTGGAGTGTATGTAGTATACTTCCTTTTAATGACGGCCGTGTACTCAAACAGTCAAAGAGGGGCATCAAACAGTGTGCCTGGATTTGGGAAAGCCCCAACACGTACTCGCGCTCGCGCTGTAGCAAATTCAGCGACTCCCCGTCGATGAGCTTTCCCGCGATGCCGCTTTTGGTGGAAGAATTTGGGGGAGTGGCGGGAGTGGCTACGGCTCGGTTTTTGGACGCGGCATCGAGGTCACCTGCGACGGAAGCATTTGTAGCATTTGCACCCTTGAGTTTGGAACCCACCGCGGCGAGCGCAAGTTTCACGCTTTGCTCCGATACGTCGTTACCGGGCGCGTCGGCGTAGAAAAACCCAGCGGCGCCCGCGGCGACTAGTGTGTCGGTTTCCTGGAGCCCGTCCCACCCTTTCTCAGTGCTCGCGAACACAGGCACGGAGATCTTCCCTGATACCTCTTCGCAAATGCCGAGGTCGGTTGCGATGATCAAGTCCGCGCCTTCCTTCGCCGCCACGAGCGCGGCGTCCGCCGTGGACACCACCACCGCCACGATCCCGGTTCCGGCGGGCAATGACTTGCGCGCCACCACGACGGGGACGCCGTCATCGCCAACCACCACCCCGTCCGCCTCCGCGGACGCGGCTACGTCCGCGCGGTCGCCGATGAAAAGCCGGCACCGGCCTCGTAACGCGTTTTTCAACGCAACCGCGGCGTCGAACAGCGCGCGGGTCGAGCTACCGCCGTTTCGGTCGGCGAGCACAACCGCCGTGGCGCCGGCGGCCACCACGCGTTCGATGTTTGCCATCGCCTGCGCATCGAAAACGTCCCCAGGCGTGACTTGAAACACCAGGCCGGGGATGCGCACGGCGGAGCGCTTTTTCGACGCGAACACGGAGGTATCGTCCTTGGAATCGCCTTCGCTGCCGCCGCCGAAGAACTTCCCGATGGCGAACGTTTTCACCGCGGTGGTTCCTCGGTGGGTGTGTGTCGTGGGTCGTGTTCGGCGTTCTTTGGAACATACGGGTTTCATTGCTTTGGTGGAAAACGCGCCTCGCATGGAAGCCACGGCACCGATGGATTTGTGCGCGGCGGGAGGTATGACGCTCCGCCACGCGCGCCGCGCGACTCCTCCCACCCCCGACCTCGCGGTGGTGGATAATCCAAGAAGCCTCGCGGACGACGATCGGCCTGCGCCCGCCATCGGTGCCCTCGCGCAGGGCACCGGACGCGATGCCATCGCGGCGGGGGGGGTCGCGACGCGCGCGTGACCGACCGGCGACGCGGGTGCGGTCGCGAAACACGCGTGGCGCATGGAAAGTGGCAACACAAGGGCGAGTCGGGGACGATATCGGTCTCCTTCGCCAACACAGGTGGCAGCAAAAGTTAACCAATAACGACGAAGATTCTGCGAGGTCGCGTTGCACTTTTTGATGGGTAGAATTTTATCCCTGGCTGCGTCCGCCGCTTCGGAGCGCACACGCATCTGTTTGCGCCTGGGACGCTTGGAGATCCTGGCACATGCGTGTAGTGTCCATGTCTGCGTTTTTGGGCGCCGCTGGTCATGCGGAAGGCCTCATGCATGTCGTCGAGCGGCACGACCCCCTCGAAAACTGAGCGTTTTCGGTGGTTTTCGGTCCGGAGGGCAAAATGAATCAAAAAGTGTGCATCGGGCGACTTTTGTTACGCGTGCGTTGCGTAGTTCATCGAGGTAGACTACCATGGAGGAAACAGTCATCAGGATGCATGCAAAAAGGGTGGCGGATCGAACCGCCGGCCGACGCACAACGTCAAAATTATTTTGGGGATCCCCTTTCACCCGAAATTTTTCCATGATGATGACATCCCATCGCCCATGCTGTCCCCAAGGAGCCGCCTGATCACCGATTGACCTGCACAATGGCTCGTTTCGTTAGATAGCTGACGACGGCAAAAGGAGAGTGACCCAGGCAGGACTTGAACCTACAACCTTTAGAGCTGGAATCTAACGCACTGCCAATTGTGCTACCGAGCCTTCAGAAGTTTATACCTTTGATTATCAGAGGTTGGACATGCCCCCTTTTCGGAATGTTGGAAATAAGAACGTCAAATGCTTTATTCAAACCCCTTTATCCACCCCCAAGGATCCTTGTTCACCCCTTCACACCCATGCACCCCTTCCAGGCCCATACTCGCTCCGGGTTCGCCTGCTTCTGCAACTGGCAAATCGGGTAATCGGGTCCCCGTCTTCTGTCGTAACGCCCGAGGCAGAAAGAGGAAGCCACAACGACGCGCGCCACGCGACGCCAAACACACGAGCTACCCCGACCCCGATGTCCTCCAACTCAACCCTTGTTACCGATACTCCCGCGGAAGGTGATACCGCGACACCCGCGCTCAAGATTGACGCGCAAGAGGCGTTCCCCGGCCTTCCGCAAGACGTCGTCGTGACGCACATTCTCCGATCTGACACTGATCCCATCGTTCTCGCGCGACTACACGCGGTGAGCCGCGCGATGCGTGACACGGTTGATTCTACTGGACTTTTTGTGGAGGAGATGACGGTTGGACGAGCCGCGGAGCTCGGGTACTTGGATACGCTTAAGCACAAGCGCGAGAAAGATCGTATAAGTGACTTCTGCGACTGGTTTCACGTGTGCAGGGCCGCGGCAAGGGGCGGGCAACTCGAGGTGCTGCAGTGGGCGTGCGCGGACGACTGTTATTGGGACGAGAAGACGTGCTCGTACGCGACGGAGGGCGGGCACCTCGAGCTGCTGCAGTGGGCGCGCGCGAACGGCTGCCCGTGGGATGTGTGGACGTGCAGGTATGCGACGTGCTATGGACATCTCGAGGTGCTTCAGTGGGCACGCGCGAACGGCGCACCGTGGGACGCAGAAACGTGCGCGGTGGCGGCGGAGTACGGGCAACTCGAGGTGCTGCAGTGGTTGCGTGCGAACGGCTGCCTGTGGAACGAGTAGACGTGCATGTCTGCGGCGCGGGCCGGACACCTCGAGTTGCTGCAGTGGGCTCACGCGAACGGGTGCCCGTGGGACGAGTCGACGTGCGCGATGGCGGCGTAGGAAGCACGCCTCGAGATGCTGCAGTGGGCACACGAGAACGGCTGCCCGTGGGACGAGATGACGTGCGCGGGGGCGGCGAAGGGCGGACATCTCGAAGTGCTGCAGTGGGAACACGCAAACGGTTGACCGTGGGACGAGTCGACGTGCGCGGGGGTGGCGATGGGCGGACATCTCGAAGTGCTGCAGTGGGCACACGTGAACGGCTGCCCGTGTGACGAGTCGACGTGCGCGTATGCAGCGAAGGAAGGACACCTCAAGGTCCTGCAGTGGTTGCGTGCGAACGGGTGCCCGTGGAACAAGATAACGTGCAGGTGGGCGACAGAGGGTGGGCATCTCGAGGTACTGCAGTGGTTGCGCGCGAACGGGTGCCCGTGGAGCAAGTGGACGCGTCTTGAGGCAACGAGGAGAGGTTGGCGTGTTGATTAAAGACGAGGTGTTCGCAAAAATAAAAAGTACTTGGCGAGCGGAACAGTGCGCGTGAACCGCGGATTTACTTATAGTACTACGTGGTCTTTTTCACAACGGCGCGCACGTCTATTCGCGCTCTCCACTACACGTACACATCGCGTGCGCAGTTCGCTTCCGCACGGGCTGGGAGTAATACACGCCGGCGTTTCCGTCATAACACCGCGCCGGAATCCCTGAGAATCTGAACAATCGCCGCGTGGCCCATTTGAGCAGCGATGAACAGTGGCGTCCCGCCGTCATTCATCGCCTTGTTGACGTCTGCGCCAAATTCGGTCAGCGCCCGCACCACCGCCTCGTGACCCTCTTGAGCGGCGATGAACAGGGGCGTCGCATCGTCATCCATCGCCTTGTTGATGTCCGCGCCTGCCTGGACCAGAACCCGCACCACCGCCTGGTGGCCCCTATCAGCAGCGTTGTACAGTGGCGAATCGCCTTCATCCATCGCCTTGTCGACGTCCGCGCCCGCCTCGGTCAGCGCCCGCATCACCGTCTCGTGGCCCTTTTAAGCGGCGACGTATATCGGCGTCCAACCGCCCTCCCTCGCTTTGTTGACATTCGCACCCGCCTCGATGAGCGCCCGCACCACCGCCTGGTGGCCCCTATCAGCAGCGGCATACAGCGCCGTTTCGGTGTCATCCACTGCCTTGTTGACGTTCGCGCCCAACTCGATCAGCACCCGTACCACCGCCTCGTGGTCGTGAAAAGCGCCGGTGCACAGCGGCGTCCAACCGTCATCCCTTGCCTCGTTGACGTCCGCGCTCGCTTCGATCAGCACCCGTACTACCACCTCGTGACCCATTTCAGCGGCCACGTAGAGATCCCTCTCCCAACACGGGCAGCTGTTCGCGCGTGCCCACTGCAGCACCTTGAGGTGCCTGCCCAGCGTCGCCCACGCGCACGTGTCCTTGTCCCACGGGCAGCCGTTCGCGCACGCCCACTGCATCACCTCTAGGTGTCCGCCCCTTGCCGCTGCCGAGCACGTGTTACTGTCCCACGGTGTGTTGTTCGCGCGCAACGTTTTCAACTCTTCAAGCTGTCCGCTCCTCGCCGCTGCTTGACAAAGTAATTTCCGACTCGACAGGCGACCTTGCCGTTGCCGGCGATACAACGCGCTCAAACATCCGAGCTCCACGGCACGCTTTTCATCAAGCTACGCAAACCGAAGCCCCGTTCCCGCCACCACGTCGCGCATCGCGCGGCTCACCGCTGGGAGCCGTGCGAGATCGGCGGGATCGTCGAAATGCCCAGATCTCAGAATGTGCGCGACGACGAGGTGGTCGGGAAGGCCGGGGATGGCTTCTTGCGGGGAAGAGCTGCGCACTAAGACCGCGGTGGTACGTCGCGGACGGGCAAACGGACGACCGCGCGCCTGTGCGAAGGAATCCATCGCGGAGGGTTTTGTGTGCGCGTCGTGGTGCGCGCGTCGTTGTGCGTCGGGGCTTCCCAGAAAAGCGTTTCTTTCTTTTTTGGCCAGTGCTGGCGACGGACGGCCAAAATCAGGTTTCAAGTCGCATTTCTCAGCGTTCAAGATGAACGATGTGCGGTCAAACACCAGCTGAAACTGAAATTTCAAAGCAGCGGCATCGTCTTTTTCCAGACCTGCTTTCTCGGCCGCTCGTCGAATTCCCTTTCCCTTTTTGACCACGGAACTCGCGGCGGGATGAGCAAAAGCCGCGTAGGCGTTCTCCGGCCGTCACTTCCGCACCTTCCACCTCCCCCCCCCCCACACCCAGCGTGATCTTTGGATCTACGCGCAACTCAAGGTACGTCGGGTCTGGCTCGTGTAGTTTCTCGCGAACGTCGCACGCGTTTCGCCGGGCGCGTTTCCGTGTGTGCCGTCGCGTGTGCATTCATTCTTCGGACTTGGAAAGCGCGTTTGCGTCTTGGAACCTCGGGATTGACAAAGCTCCGGCTACGGTGCAAGCCCGAGTCTGGATCGCGTGGTGTGTTTTTACAAAACCCCAACTTCGCGTCGTAACACGCGTGGCACGACGTTGGCACGATCCCGGTGGCGAAAGGATGCTCGACCAGCACGTGTTGGGGTCGCGCGAGGACGCGACTCTGGTTGGATTTCCCAAAAACCAACGCTAACCGTATCCGCGAGGTTTTTGAAGATATTTCTTTTACAGACCGCGCGCTAACCCGTCTTCCCTTCCGTCCCCACAGAAAACTACCAGAAACGCAACTCAACATGGCGTCCACTCAGGCCATTTACACCTCCCTCTCCATCATCTCCCTCACCGCGCTGGTGGGCATGGGCGTCGCGGTGGGCAGCGGCGTGTCCATGATGGCCATGGCGATGGACGAAGAGGAACAAAAGGCGAAGATGGTGGCGTCCTCCGTGGTTGAGCAGTCGTTCCGACCTGCCGCCCGCGGGTTCGCCGCGTCGGGGGCGAAGTAATGAACTACTTACTTCGTAATCGACGCGACGGCGCGGGTCAAAGAGGATCGCTTTCGCGTCTTTGACCCGCGTGGCGCCGTCTTGTGTAAATGACCAAACCGACGACAAAAAATCGACGCCTTTATTCGGCGTCCGCGCTCAACACCACCCGCCTGTACCATACCACGCCTGTACGGGGGCACGGAGCCCAATGACGTGTAGCGACGACGCGCCGAATTCTCGGCGGCGCGTCTTAAGAGTGCGATTTTTCAGTATCTGACATGAGTTTTCTCGTTATTCAAACGCGTTACCTCTCGTGAATCTCGTCTCGAAAAACACGTTACCCTCCTCCTGTTTCATTTCTCAACCTACACTCGGACGATATCCACCCTGGCCCTGGCGCCCACGTTGTGCGCGTGCGTGCCGTTTCCACCAGCAAGCGCGCCCTCTGCGATTCTAACAAGCGCGAACCCTCCGCCCGCGTTTCCCTTGGCTATGCGTCCCGGGTTGATGGCGACGAACGAGTCTTCAAATTCCGCGCTCGACGTCGCCGCGGCGGCGGGCAGCGCGGGCGCGCTCGTCGCGGCTGCGTATTCGGGCGCACGAGGCACCACCTTGGCGAACGGGTTCAGGTCCGACGGCAACAGCAGCACGTCCGGGGTAACGTCCAACGTGAGGTGCGCCGCAAGCGAAGCGTCCAGGCAGGCTGTTTTGTTTGGGGGAAACAGCGGGTAGGCGCTTTGCTGGCCGGGCAGGTGTTGCGCCAAGCGGGTCATGCGGTCGTGCACCCCCCCCCCCCCCCCC
>Ga0209502_10000045_pt1 | contig 125801 bp, 114 predicted proteins | sample ArcticOcean_MG_C_10_FD_187442 | JGI IMG/M metagenome (GOLD analysis project Ga0209502, IMG submission 187442) | Marine microbial communities from western Arctic Ocean - ArcticOcean_MG_CB11_90 (SPAdes) (version 2) | ecosystem: Environmental > Aquatic > Marine > Oceanic | place: Arctic Ocean... | reverse complement strand
AAGAATTTAATAAACAAGGCAAGGAAGTGTTTCCGCATATTATTGCCATACCCCCAATTCCAGGACGTATGATTATCTTTAAAAGTAACATACTACATACAGCTACACCTTTTAAAGATTTACCTAGGTTTACACCTACAATTAAATTTGTACCTTATGATCCTGAAATACATAAAGAAGGTCCTATAAGACTGAATATGAAAGAAACCTATCCCTGGAGGAACTTATGATTAAGAAACATTATTATAGTTGGCAAGACGTTGAAAAAATGTGTGTAAGCATTGTTAATCAAATGTACAAAGATAACTGGCGACCTGATTACATTATAGGTATTACTAGAGGTGGTAATGTACCTGCTACTATTATCAGTAACATGACCGGTATACCTTGCGAAGCACTTAAAGTTAGTTTACGTGACGACAGTCGCGACAGTGAAAGTAATCTTTGGATGGCGGAAGATGCATTTGGATACAATGACGGTACAGTAATTACAGGTGGTCCGTTACATAAGAACATACTTATTGTAGATGATATCAACGATACTGGTGCTACATTTAATTGGATCAAAGAAGACTGGGCTTCAGGTTGTATGCCAATGGATCCTAAGTGGAATAGTATATTTGGTAACAACGTTCGCTTTGCTACACTAACTGAAAATCTAGCAAGTGATTGTAGTGATGTAAGTTATACATGTCACGAACTTAACAAAGCAGAAGAAGATGTATGGTTAGTTTATCCTTGGGAAAATGTAGGCGAGTATGGCAACTAATATAGGTTGGTGTTGGGCAGGTGGTTTACCTGAGCTATTGGTATTAGAACCCGAACGCATTAAGACACCAAAAATAGTTAATAAAGAATATAACAAACGTGGAATTATTGATTGTCCTTCTTACCAAGGATTTTATAGTAACATGTTTGTACTAAAGTCGCCTATTGCATTTGACGTTGAACCTCAAGACGGAACTGTTCGCATTACTTCTAAAGAAGTTGATGAACAAGAACTACATAGTTTGTTTGTTGTACACCGTCCGGAAGAAATGTACGACACTAAAAAGCCAATGTTTCAACTTAACTTAAACTATTTGTTTGTTGCAGACGAGCCGTGTTTAATGGAAATACTTCCGCCATTTATGCATGACGATAAGTTTCCAGGTGAAGTTGTTGGTGGAAGTTTTAACATTCATAGTTGGATAAGAACTATTAGTTGGGGCTTTGTATTCAACAGTACACGTACTAAACTAAGCATTAAGCGTGGCGACCCGTTGTGCTACATTAAGTTCACTACGCCTAACTTGACAAATAAGGTCAGTTTAGACGAGTGTATACTTACTGACGAGTTAAAAAGAGAACTTGATCGTAAAAGATTCTTGACAAACTTTAAAAAAGGTGGTATAATTAACTTAATGAGTAGAGCATTAAAATTGCGTCCAAAAAAATTAATTAAAAAGGAACCAAGGATATGAGAGCAGATACACTTGAAGTAGCACAGGCAGAAGGCAGAGCACCGTGGGATAATGTTGAAATTAGCACTCGCGAATTTATTGTGTACAAAGATGCTTACCCTGTAACTGACGGACATATTCTTATTGTACCTCGTATAGCTGATGGCGAAAGTATTATGAAATGTTTTAACTTTGGTATTACTATGGGTTACGATAACGTAGCAAGTGATAAAACAAATATTACAGGTTATAACATGGGAATTAATATGGGAGAGAGTGCAGGACAAACTTGCATGTATCCGCATGTACATCTTATTTTTAGACGTGATGGCGACACAGAAGATCCCAAAGGCGGAGTACGTGGCGTTATTCCAAATAAACAAAAGTATAATACAACTCGTCCAATGGCTTACCTAGAAGGAGATTGCGTGTAATGAGAACTGCCGCAATAGGTTGTAGTCATACATCAGGATATCACGTTGCTGATATACCAGAACATCCAACAATGGAGAACTGGCCATTTAGTGGCAAGTGGCACGATAACAACTGGGCAGAATACTACATTAACGACAAAGGCAATGACGGAGTTATCTTTGCTAATCCTCAACACGGGTGGTGGTCATACTCAGAATGGTTGAGCCATCTGTTTCAAACATATGACGACATTGGTGAAGTTGTTGTGCAAATGACATACTGGAATCGTTTTAGATTAGCAGTACAATATCCAATGCACTACGAAAATCTTATTCCTCTTGATATATTATATACCAAAGACACTACTAAAGGAAAAATTGATTGTTGGTTTCCAAAGAATGGAACTGAAGATAATAAGGTATGGGATATTCCAATGCAGGCTTTTAAAGAAGACTTTCAAACAGAATTACCGTTTGTAGTTAGATACGATCCTGAATTTAAAATAGACGAACCTGACCTTAGATCAATACCTTACATGACTGTAAAGACACATATGGAAATTATGAGCCTGAAAGCACAACGTGAATGGTTTAAGGAGATATATATTTTACAAGAGATGTGTCGACAGAAAGGCGCAAGTCTAAAACTGTTTGGTCTGAACAGTTGGACTTGGATACCTAAGTTAAAAGAAATGAACAAGTACTTTGATTTTAACTATATTCAAGTTGCAGAAGATACTGTAGAAGATTGGTTTCTACAGAAAAAAGACATCAACGTGGGTACGCATACACTCGACGGTGAACATTTTGATAATGAATTACACAAGATGATTGCACTAGAGTATATACCATCCCAATTTAGAAAGGAAGATAAATGAGAGAACAACTACTAGAAGCGGCAGTTAAACATGCAGAAGGACAAATTGCAGTACATAAAACAAACGTCGAAGTGTATTTGAATAATCCTGCAGGTATCGGTGAACATAGTGACATCGTTGAAACAATTCAAAAAGAATTGGATTTGTTAGCAAGTGCTGACGATAGATTAGAAATGCTCAAAAAGTATTTTTAAGTGTATTTTATACTTGACAAAAACCTAAATACTTGTTATAATATATATAACATTGAAGGCAATCCACTGCCAGAACATCGGAGAAGTAAATGAGTAAAGTAGAAGAAATTAAAGCTCGCCTAGTACAAGCAGACATGCGTTACTGGGCGGGTGACAACATTAGTAAAGTATTGCATACAGGCGATAAGGAACAACTTATTGACGAAGCAACTGTAGCATTTGAAGAGGTGCTAGACGCACTATTAATTGATCGATACAACGATCCTAATAGTAAAGGCACAGCAAGACGTCTTGCTAAAATGTACTACAATGAAATTATGGTAGGACGCTATGAGCCTTCTCCAAGTGCAACAGCATTTCCAAATGATAGTGATGACCGCTATGATGGTATGCTAGTAGTACGTAGTGAACTTAAAAGTATGTGTTCGCATCATCACCAGCCAGTAGCAGGGGTTGCATACATTGGTATTATTGCCGCAGACAAATTAATTGGTCTAAGCAAATACACACGTATTGCACAATGGTGTGCTAGACGTGGTACGCTACAAGAAGAACTTGCAAACGATATTACTAAAGAAATTCAAAAGGCAACTGATGCAGAACACTTAGGTGTTTATATTCAAGCAACACACGGTTGTTGCGAGAACAGAGGCATTATGGCAACTAGCAGTCTTACACAAACAACTGTACTTAAAGGTAGTTTTAAAGATGATGCCGGTACAAAGAAAGAGTTCTTTGACAATATTAAACTACAACAGGAGTATGCGAAATGACAGACGGGCCTTTAAAACACGCAACAGAAGCGGGACTAAACGTTGGCAACCTTAAAGGGGTTGTTAAACAAGAGTTTATTACGTATCGTGTTACAGACGGTATGCTACGTAAAGAAACAGTTAAACGTAGATACTTTGGTAGTGACTATCATGACTCTACAACTACTGAACCATTAATGAAGGTTGTATAATATGCCAATACCAGAAAGAGTAATTATGCCTGCGGCAAAAGACCCAGGTAAAGGACACTTTTATGTTAGCTTGGTAAAAAGTGCAATCCGAATTGTAGCAGGTTACTTTTTAATTACAGGTAATTTTGTAGTTGCAGGTGCATTAATTATTGGTGCAGAAGTACTTGGCATTGTTGAGGAGATGGTATAATGAAGCTAAGATATTCAGAAGCATTTTATAGTGTACAAGGCGAAGGCAAGTTTGTAGGAGTACCTAGTGTATTCCTACGTACCTTTGGTTGTAACTTTCGTTGTATGAACTTTGGACTGAATAACGAACCTAGTCGTGCTGAAAAGCAAAAGCAAGGTGTTATTCATAATCAAGAAGTAAAAGATTTGTTAAATGATGGTATTATTGCAAAGACTGAAAAGTTTACAGACTTGCCTATTATACACACAGGTTGTGACACTTATGCAAGTATCTATCCTGAGTTTAAGCACTTTAATAAACAAGCAGATGTCGACGAAGTAGTTGAACATTTGCTTTCGCTCACTCCAAATGGTAAGTGGGTACAAGATAATGGTCAAGATGTACATTTGATTATGACCGGCGGCGAGCCGTTGTTAGCGTGGCAACGATTATACGTAGAACTATTTGAACACCCACGTATGGCGGATTTAAAAAATGTTACATTTGAGACAAACACTACACAACACTTACACCAAGATTTATTCAACTATCTTAACGATCAAGAAAGAATTTCTGTTACATGGTCTTGTTCCCCTAAACTTAGCGTTTCAGGAGAATCTTGGGAAGATGCTATTAAACCTGATGTTGCTAGTGAGTATAACTTGCTTGACTGTGGTGACATTTATCTCAAGTTTGTTGTCGCTACTCAAGCTGACTTTGAAGAAGTTGAAAGAGCTGTCGATGAGTATCGCAAAGCAGGGGTGGAATGTCCTGTGTATCTTATGCCGTTGGGTGGACGTTCGGAAGAATATGTCCTCAATGTTAAACAAGTTGCCGAAGCGTGTATGGAAAAAGGATGGCGATTTACCCCAAGACTCCACATATCCTTATTCGGAAATGCATGGGGAACTTGATGCATACAAAAGTGAGCAACATAAAAAAGCTATGAAGGCTACAATTAACAAACCTCTTGATCAAGAGTTAAGAGAAAAAGGACTAATATAAAGGATACAATATGATTGATAAACTTAAAAATATGTTTAAGAAAACGGAACCTGTAACAGGTGAACCTAATTCGAGAGCAGTACTAGAAAAAGAAAAGGCGGCGGCTACTAAAGCTAAGAAGCCTTGGGTTGGTGTACTTGATACACAAGTTAACCCTACAGATATTAAGAACGGATTCTTTGAACTTGATTGGAATAACGAGTTTATTGAACAACTACTTGATGCTGGATACAAAGGCGAAACTAACGAAGAAATTGTAGATGGTTGGTTTAAAGACGTTGCAAGAACTATTTTAACAGAAGAAGGTCATAATCCTAAAAGAGAAGCAGGCCATATTAAGATAGAGAAAAGGGCTGACGGCAAAAGTGAAGCATTTTAAATGGAAATATATTAATCCTATCCAAGGGTTAGATACTCGGTCGTTAAACGTTATTACTGAAAAGACAACGTTACATACCCGAGAGTCTAGTAGTAAGCCTGATTGGATTAGTGCAATTAATACAGAAACCATTGTTAAGAACAAAAAGAACAGTCTTCTTATTGTTGTAGGTGAAAGCTGGTCGTACGGTGAAAACTTTGCCGGAGTAGAAAGCGGTCTTGGTAACGACAGTCTAACATATCGAATTAATAATTCGTTTGCAGGACATTGTGCAAAAGCATTAGATAGTGATTTATTGTTATCAGCAGTTCCTGGTAACTGTAACCAAAACATGATACACGACTTAGATAGACTGTTAGAAGAATATGCTATACACTACGAAGAAATTAAAGTAATATTACAATTAACTAGCCCGGGCAGAGATCAATCTAAAATTGAAGATTGGTATCAAACGTTAGAACATTACAATACATTATACTCTGAAACACAAACACTAGATAAAAAAATGTCTGATGTTGAATGGTTTAAACTGTACGACACAATGATGTTAAAAGAATTCAATCGTATCATTACATCACATACAAATGTAGAAGGTCTAGTTTGGAAGAATTTCAATCCATTTATGGTTGACTTTGCTACAGATTCGTGTACAATAGTAGTATGTCCGTGGGTTAGATTAACTGCACAGATGCATGGTAGTGTTTTTGAATTGCCTGTTATTAACGAAGCAGGTTGGTGGCAAGAGCATTATCGCAAGTATGAGAATGTAGAGAGTGATAGTAACTATATAATGAAGCAACTAGATAATTTAGAAAGTAGTAATACACTACTAGGCAACAGTAGCATTAATGGATTTCATCCTAAAGAAGAATTTCATATGCTATGGGCAACTTACTTATTAGGCAAAACGGAGTGGACAACAATATGAAATACGTACTAGTAGATACAGCAAATACTTTTTTTAGAGCAAGGCACGTTGTACGTGGCGACTTGGATACTAAAGTTGGTATGGCTTTTCACATTACATTAAACAGCGTGAAGAAAGCATGGGAAGACTTTAATGCTGATCATATTGTATTTTGTTTAGAAGGACGCAGTTGGCGTAAGGATCATTATGCTCCTTACAAAGCAAACCGTAAAGAAACTAGAGATGCAATGAATCCTTCACAGGCACAAGAAGAAAAGATCTTCTGGGAAACGTTTGATGCATTTAAAGACTTTGTTACAGACAAGACTAACTGTACTGTTATGCAACATCCTGAGCTAGAAGCAGATGACTTAATTGCAGGTTGGGTACAACATCATCCTAATGATGAACATGTTATTATTAGTACAGATGGTGACTTTGCACAACTTATTAGTCCTACTGTAACACAATACAATGGTGTAAGTAATACTATCATTACACACGAAGGCTACTTTGACGATAAGAAGAAGAAGCCTGTAATAGATAAAAAAACAGGTTTAGAAAAGCCTGCACCTAATCCCGACTACATGTTATTTGAAAAGTGTATGCGAGGCGACACTAGTGACAATGTGTTTAGTGCTTATCCAGGTGTACGTAAAAAAGGCACTAAGAACAAAGTAGGTCTACAAGAAGCATATGCAGATAAAGATACTAAAGGCTACAATTGGAACAACATGATGCTACAACGTTGGGTAGATCATAACGGTACAGAACATCGTGTACTAGATGATTACAATCGTAATGTTATCCTTTGTGACTTAACTGCACAACCGCAGAACGTTAGAGACAAGATTGATAACACTATTATCGAAAATGCACAACCTAAGAATATATCACAAGTTGGGCTACGACTAATGAAGTTCTGTGCATTATATGACATGCAACGAATTAGCGACAATGCACAATCTTATGCTAAACCATTACAAGCGAGGTATCCAGTACTATGACACGACTTAAAGCAAACGAAATATTAAAGAATAAATTTTGGATTATTGAAGATACGGATTCAAATGAAAAGAAAGGCACCTTGTCAAAAGATGCTGATAACAAATATATGTATAGTTGTGAAACAGGAACATACATGTATGACAACAAAAGTGTTGTAGAAAAGAACCTTGGAACATTAGTATGGAATAAAGCAACCGTTAGCAATTCCGAGAAAGCTGACGACAAACTAATTTACGGTTTGCCTACAAGTGCTAGTCCGTTTAATTCAATGTTTGATGTTAAAAGAAAGTTTGGATTATTTACAAAGAGTAAAAAATCAAAGAGCTTGTATGCGGCAGGTTATTTTTGTATTCACTTTGACAAAGGTTGGGTCAAGAGTTTTTGTCCTAAAATGGTAACCTTAGAGTCATACGAATATAGAGGTCCGTTTAAAACAGAATTAGAAATGCGACAGGAGTTATCACGTGCCAACCGTTAACCCCTTAAATACAATTCCGTTACAGCAGTTTATTGACAAGGTCAAGACTGCTGACAACACACAAGAGAAACAAATCACTCTTAATATACGAGATGCAAAGAACTTAGCACTAACCCTAGGTAGTGTAATGAGTCGCTTACACGGCGAATTAGAAGCTCTAGTACACCAGGAAAAGAACGCTGAAGAAGTCATTAACGTAACTGTTGATGGTGGCGGACAAGGTTGGAAGTAATCAAATAAACTACGCATATAACTCGCTCAATTAGATAAATACTAATGGAGAGAGAATATATATGAGTAGACCTAAACCTAACGTATTGCTAGAGCATGTAAATAAAAAGTCTTATAAGAGCGAACAAGTTCTTGAGGCAGAAGCTATTTGGGCTGTATTTTACAAAGACAAACCTTTTAATTTAAAATCCTCGAATGTGTTAACTAACTATCCAGGACCTAAATATAAAAAAGTTAGTTTTTCAAATCCCGGCCATGCACACAATTTAGCAAGTAAACTTAATGAGCTCTTCACCACAGAAGATTTTGCAGTCGTAAAATTGATATCCGGCACAATAGTAAAAGAAGACTAAGATGAACTGGAAAGAAACCTATACTAAGGTATTCTTAAAACAGGCGGGTATTAGCATTGGTGAAAGCACGTTAAAAGAATACATGCCTCTTTGGTGGCAGAATACAAGAGAACGTTCATCCGGTGGGCTTCGCTTAACTGACGATGGACTGATGTTTCTCTCAGATAAATTGGAATTAGCAGTATACGAAATTCCGTTTCCGCCTGATTTTAAAATAACTACCCAAGTTATACTGTTCTTAGATAAGTTTATCGACTGTCCTTACTACATAACTAACAAGCATATTACTGTTACAAGCGAAAAAAAGAGCATGGAATTGCACCTTTTTAGCGGAGATGTACGCAAGTATGGACTAGCAAAAGCTCTAAAACGGACAGATGAAGAATTAAACCCTTGATATTACTACATTCTTTTTCTTAAAATAATTGCATTTTCTGGTTGACCTTTTGGAAACGAGGTGCTATAATATATACATACTTAGAAATTAACGTATGGCACTGATAACAGAAGAGGAATATAGCATGGAAAATATAGCAGTTAGAACAGTAAGTCCAAACTCTGCAAAGAAGAGCATTGTTCGGGCTTTTAAAAAGAAGCGTCCTATCTTTATTTGGGGAGCACCAGGTATTGGTAAGTCAGACATTGTAAGTCAAATATCAACCGAAATTGATGCTTACATGATTGACATTCGTTTATCATTATGGGATCCTACAGATATTAAAGGTATTCCGTTTTATAATTCAACATCAAATACTATGGAGTGGGCGGCACCAGCTGAACTTCCATCAAAAGCATTTGCTAAAAAACATAAGTTCATTGTGTTATTCTTAGACGAAATGAACTCAGCGGCACCAGCAGTACAAGCGGCGGCTTATCAATTAATTCTTAACCGTAAGGTTGGTACTTATGAACTACCTGATAACGTTCTTATTGTAGCGGCTGGTAACAGAGATGCTGACAAAGGCGTTACTTATAGAATGCCTGCTCCGTTAGCAAACAGATTTGTTCACTTAGAACTTAAAGTTGATTTTGACGACTGGTTCCAGTGGGCTGTTTTAAACAACATACATAACGATGTTGTTGGTTACTTAACATTTGCAAAGAAAGACTTATACGACTTTGATCCAAAAAGTCCAAGTCGTTCATTTGCTACACCGCGTTCTTGGTCATTTGTATCCGAACTACTAGAGGATGATGATGACGAGAATACCACTACTGATTTAGTTAGTGGTACAGTTGGCGAAGGACTTGCTGTAAAGTTCATGGCCCATCGTAAAATTGCTTCTAAGCTACCTAACCCAACAGATATTTTGAACGGTAAGGTTAAGACTTTAGACACACGAGAAATCAGTGCCATGTATTCCTTGACTGTGTCTTTATGCTACGAGCTTAAAGAAGCGAACGATAAAGGCAATAAGAAGTTTGACGATATGGTTAATAACTTCTTAAGGTTCTCAATGGACAACTTTGATACTGAATTAGTAGTAATGGGTATCAAACTAGGCCTTACACAATATCAACTTCCAATCGATCCAGACGAAGTTGAATGTTTTGATGAGTTCCATGAAAAGTACGGTAAGTATATTACTGCCGCACAGGCAAGCTAACTAGGTTAGGGGTAGAGTATTTTCGGTGCTCTACCCTTATTCTTTGGTTGACAAACGTATTAAATAGTAGTATACTATAAGAACAATAAGGGAAAGGGAACAGGCACATGACATCAGCAATTACTTTAGAACCGCAAACTACAGAAATAGAAATTACCCAAGAACTTCGTGAAGAAGTATTGGATAGGATTATTGTAGCAAGAGTTGGGTTACTACTACGTCATCCATTTTTTGGTAATATGGCAACACGTCTTATTATTAAAGAAGCAAGTGATTGGTGTCCTACTGCGGCAACAGATGGTCGTCATTTGTTTTATAGTGTTCCTTTCTTTGCTAAGATGTCTAACAAAGAGATTGAGTTCGTAATTGCACATGAAATTTTGCATTGTGTATTTGATCACATGACAAGACGTGAAGATAGAGATCCACAGATACATAATATTGCGGCAGACTATATTGTAAACAATACACTAGTACGTGATCGTATTGGAGAAAAGCCTAAAGATATTAAAATATTCCAAGACTTTAAATACGAAAAATGGACCAGCGAAGCAGTATACGATGATATCTTTGAAAAGTATGACCAAGATGAATTAGATCAATTAGGTAAACTACTTGACGAACATATTGATTGGGATAAAGATAGTGATTCCGGTCAACCTAGTCCAAAGAGCGGAGGTGGTAAAGGTAATAATCCTAAGCCTTCATATTCAAAAGAAGAACTTAAAAAGATACGTGACGAGATTAAAGAGAACATGTTGTCAGCGGCACAAGCGGCTGGTGCAGGTAATGTTCCTGGTGAAGTTGAACGTATGATTAAAGAACTTACAGAGCCTAAGATGACTTGGCGTGAGTTACTACGTATGCAGATACAAACTACTATACGTAATGATTTTACATTTAGTCGTCCTTCACGTAAGGGTTGGCACATTGGTGCAATATTACCGGGTATGAACTTCCAAGAAACTATTGATATTTGTATTGCTATAGATATGTCAGGTTCAATTGGTTCTGTACAAGGTAAAGACTTCCTAAGTGAAGTACAAGGTATTATGTCAGAGTACCAAGACTACAATATTAAGATTTGGTGTTTTGATACTAAGGTATATAACGAACAAGACTTTAGTGCAGATCAAGCAAGTGATATAAACGACTACCAGCTTATGGGTGGAGGTGGTACAGACTTTACTACTAACTGGGAGTACATGAAAGAAAATGATATTCTTCCTAAGAAGTTTATTATGTTTACAGATGGTTATCCTTGGGATAGCTGGGGTGATGAAGATTATTGCGAAACAATTTTTGTTATTCACGGACACCACGATAAAAACTTGCAGGCACCTTTTGGGGTTACTGCACATTATGAAGAAGGAAATTAGTGCTGAATAAAAACAAGACCCCTAATGCATTTGATTTTTTTGATATAAGAGAATCAAAAACTGCTCCTAAACACTACGAGTTCTGCAATATTGCACCTCGTTATAACATGGAAGATTCTATACGTAAATGGATCGCCCATAATTTAAAGGGCAGGTATTATATTGGTAGAACATTATCAATAGTAGAAAACGGTCCAACTGCATATACACCAACACTTAGAATTGGATTTGAACAACATCGAGAGCTTAGTTATTTCATGTTGGCGTGTCCACATTTAAAATACAATTAAATACAAAGAGTAAATAATACTAGCATATAACTGAAGTATGTTTGTTATGATCAAAACAAGGAGAATATAATGTCAGAAGATACAACAAAGGTTGCATCAACACCAGTAGCAGGAAATGATGGCGCAAGCCAGGCTCCTATGCCGGGTGGTGCTCCAGCAACACAGGCCGGTGCAGAACTAACTGTACAAGACCTAGGTGTTTTGAAAACTATTATCGAAGTTGCACAGAGTCGTGGAGCATTTAAAGCTACTGAACTCGAAGCAGTTGGAAAAACGTTTAATAAATTAGACACGTTTCTAACAACGGTACAAAATCAACAAGTAGGCGAATCAGCTAACGCACCGGCACAACCGGCAAAAGCACCAGGTGAAGTATCTAGTGCAGACGCATCAGCTGTATTAGGCGCTTAACAGGAGAAAATAAAATGGCTTTAAAGCACATTGGAAGACTAACTAAGACAGGACGTAAAGTTGCTGTCGCATTTAGAACACTACCAGACGATCCAGAACATTGTTTAGTAGTACAAACAGAAAACTTATCAGATCAAGATCATGATACATTAATGAATCTAATTGAGAGTAATGCAGGACAAACTGCTGAAGAACTAGCAGATGCAATGCAAAGGACTCAATTATCAGATGGTAGTACTATGTTACCAGCTTTTCACTCAAAAGGAAAGTTAACAAAAATACCAACTGCTGAGATTACAATGACACCTGATAATACTGCAACTATTATATTAAGTGAACTTAATAAAGTAATTGCTGACCAAAAAGGCGTTACTATCTCTGATTTAGCAGTAGGCGGAAGCTCTGTTAAAGAAGTAGGTAGTGCAAGTGCTCCAACAACTCCAGCGGCACAAGCTGAAGCAGTTGCGGCAAAAGATGCACCGTTGACAGACGATGATCTTGCAAAGCAATATAGAGCTGATGCTGATCGACTATTTAAAGAAGCAACAGATCTACGTAAACAAGCGGACGAACTGGCACCTGTTAAAAAGGCGACCGGCCGTGGCAAGTCGTAAGAAGAGGCTTCCACAAGACGTAATAGCTAAATGGCCTGAAGTATTTAAAGATATTGATATCGATGCCATTCCGCTAGAATATGTAGAAAGCATTACTGTACACTTCCATAACGGTAAAAAATGGGAGATTCAGATACGAGATAAGTCTTTAGTAGATCCTTTAAAAGAGGTCGAACGATCGCTTAACGAACTATTTGATACATACAGTACTGCTATCAAAAACGTTGATTTCCGGGTAGATTCAGAACGTGTTAAGAATGACGTGCAGAAGCGTACTAAACAGTTTTTGAAGAAGCGGAAGTAAATTAGCTTAATGGCATAAATACATACATAAGATACTAGGAGTGCTATAAATGGCTTTAAGATTAAGACGAGGAACGAACGCCCAGAGGGGCCTTATAACTCCCTTAGATGGTGAGTTGATCTATACAACAGATACTAAAAAGCTGTATGTAGGTGATGGAACCACAGCAGGCGGATTAGCAGTTGATACAGCTGGTACGTTTCTTGGTGCTGACTTAGATCTAAATAATTATAATTTAAACGGTACAGGTAATGTAAACATAGCAGGAAACATTACTGCTACTGGTAATATTACTACAGACGGCAATTTAACTATTGGCGGCAATATTACTATTGGTGATTCATCTGCTGATACTATAAATTTATCAGCTAAAATTGAATCAGATATTATACCAGATGTTGATGGTGCTAGAAGTTTAGGTGCTCCAACACAAAGGTTTGCAGGCGCACACCTTAATACACTTACTGTAACTGATCAAATTGATGCACTTAGTATTAATGCTAACGTCATTGGTAATGACTCTACTGTATTATTAAACGTTGCTACCGGCGCTGTTCAAGTGTCAGGAGAGCTAACAGGTACAGTTAAAGCAAACGATGCTACAACTTTTTACAACCCAGCACTAAAATCAGTTAACGCAGGAACAGGTACATTTACAGGTACTGTTGTTGCTCCAATGTTCCAAGGTATACTTGACGGTGACATGACAGGCTCAGTATATGCTGACGATAGTACTGCACTAATTGACGGTGTTGGCGGAACTGTATTACTTGATAACGGTTCAATTTATGCCACGGGTGATACATTAAGAATTAGAAACGGACTTAATATTAAAGTAGGTGACGTTACTGATTCAAATAGTACAGGCTTACAAATTACTACAGTAGACGGTAGTCCTCCAGTTGATCTAGTTACTCTAGGACAAAGTAGCTTTGGTGGTGTAAGTAAATTTACATTCACTGCTAGACATGGTGATATACAAACTCCGGTACAGGGTACAGCAGGCGACTACTTAGGTGCGTTTAGTGCTCAGAGTTATGATGCGGCAACAGATGCACAGGTTCCAGCAAGTGTTATTACTTTCCAAATTGATCCAAATACAACAGCGGCAAACGATACTGCCAAAGGTAAGATAATGCTTATCAATAACAACGGTACAGGATCAGCACCAGACTTAGTTGCAACAAGTATTTCAGCAGATGGTAGTATGGCTATTGCTAATACTATTTCATATGTGCCTCTAGCTACATTAGACGTTAATGGTTTTGCAAAATTAAAATCACTAGCCACAGAACCAAACACACCAACACTAGGTATGATTGCAGTTGCTGACAGAGCAACATGGGATCCAGTTAGTGTAGGCTCAGGTAACCCTTATCCTGTGTTCTATGACGGTGCGGCTTGGGTCAAGTTAATAGCTTAATTCACAACTAGAATCATAACAACAATTATCAAATAAGTAAGTATATGCTTACGCTATTCACATCTGGAAGTACAGACGAACCTAAGATTGTATCGCACAAATGGTCGTACATTAATCGTTGTGCCCAAAAAAGTGTTGACGAAATTGGTCTAACTAAAGACGATATAGTACTTGATGTGTTTCCTGCAAACACTATAGCACACTACACTATAACCGCTCTGCCAGCTTATATAAGCGGCGCACAGTACGTTTGTACAGCATTTAATGCTCACACCTACCCTGAGCTTTTTAATAGCGTTAAACCGACGTTTATAGCGTTAATACCGCGTCACTTAGAACTACTACAACACACAAAGGGATTTAAAGACTTAGATATGAGTTGTGTACGTTACATGGCTACAGGTTCAAATAAAGTAGAACAAAGTTTTATTGATGCGTTTAAAGAACGTGGTGTACAAGTTGTAGCTAATTGGTATGGCATGACTGAATTTCCACCGCCGGTAATGATTGGGTATGATAGTCCTAATTTTGACTTTAATACTATTAACACAATGGATACGCATGTAATGTTTAATCCGTTAACTGCTACTTCTAAGTTAGGCGAATGTATTATTAACGGTCGCTCTACAGGTGATATATTTGATATGGAAACTAAAACATTTTCACATAGAGTAAAGACAGCAAAAGGACGTACTTGGAAAAATGCGTTTTAGATTACTAACCAAAGACGACACACCTCTTGTTCAAGAATTTTGCAACTCACAACAGTACAGTAATAACACCTCACTTGAAAAAATGAAATGGAATAGCTGTCCGTTATGGACTGCGGCTCTAGTTGATAATAAAATTGTTAGTATTGCTGGTACACACGAACTTCCTGAAGTTAGTCCAGATGCATATAGATGTTTATTCCGCGGAGCTCAACTTCCTGGATTTACACTAGGCACAGGTAGAGATATTTTTAAAACAGGAATACAATTAAGCCAGTTATTAAATTTACAAATTAAATGGGCGTTAGAACAAAACCCTAAAGCTGAACTTTACATTAGTACTAATATAAATGACGATGGCGGCAAGAGTAAACGCATGAACGATATTATGATGCCACTGTTAGCAAAACGTGGTATATGGACTCTTGAAAAAGAGATAATGTTGTATAATGTTCCACAGAATTTGTGGCGTATTGATGTTAAGAAGTATACGGAAGTTCGCGAGCATTCGCTAAAGTTCTAAAACTATATTTGCAAAATAACACTTGTTTTGTTGCAGGCAATTTAACATTGTTAACTTTATCAAAACTTTTCCAGTACTCTGTATGTTCTAATTTGCTAGTCTTATAATGCATTGATAAGAAGTCTGCTAAGTGTTCGTATAGTGCAGTCCATACTCGATTAAACTTTTTGCTTCCTTTAGGATCATCTAAAAGTTTTTCTAACATCATTACAGGTCCGTGTACTAAAAACAAACCTGTTGCTTCAAGAGGTTCTAAAAATCCGCAACTTAGTCCTAAACTTAATACATTCTTTTTCCAAGGTTCTGGATTATAACTGTTTTTAATAGGAACTACAAAAACTTTATCTTTTTTAATACCAGGTGTTTTTGCAATAAATTCTTTTTTAGCATCTTCAACATTAATCATCTTAGAATTAAATGCATATCCGTTACCTGTGCGTTCTTGTATGCTTACACGCCAACGCCAACCGTAGTCCATACTAAAAGTTTGTGTATATGGTAATGGTTGTTCGCCTTCTAAATATGCTCCTGGTCCACATACTGCATAATCATTGATTAATGCTTTATGTTTTTTATATTCAACACCTAGTTTACCTCTAAGTAAACTTTTAAATCCTGTACAATCAATATATAGATCTGCTGTATAATATCCGTTTTCGCATTTTATACCTGTAATACCGTTATCATCAGTGTCAACAGATACAACTGTATCGCTTATATGTTTAACACCGTTAGGAATAGCAGACTTGTCACGAATAACATTACCTAAGCGAGTTGCATCTAAGTGGTATGCCCAACGCCATTCTTTATCAGGCTTAATATAATCCTTCATCCATTTTAACTGTTCGTCGTGTTCTGTTTCATCAAAACAAAAATGGTGATACCATGATTCGTTTTCACCATTCCAGTTATTGTGTTGAATTGTATATTTACGAACTGCTCCGCATCCTTCAAACAAATCTTGTTCAGTAACACCAATTTTATCTAAAAAAGTTGAAATACTAGGAATAGTACTTTCCCCTACTCCAACAATAGGAATATTAGGACTTTCTATTAATGTAACTGTGTGATCAGTTTTTGTCGCAAGATATGCGGCAGTCATCCAGCCTGCACTTCCACCACCTACAATACAAATTTTCATAGGCTAACCCTATTAATTATAAGTTTCTAAACTTAGACTAACAGGAACAAGTTTGGAAGTTTTAGCATCAAGGTCTACAATAGACATATCACCAGCAAGGCCAGCATCACTAAGATCAAACTTGTAAGGTGCTAACATTGTAACACTATCAGTATCGTTAATTGATCCTGAAGTAATGTTTGCAGTACCTAAGTCCATAACTTCATTAATTGCATTGCCTTCAACTTTAAAAACTTTAGTTGTTGGATTTACCATGCTTGGGTTTTGTATTGACGGAAACAAGTAAACGTCTCCAGCATTAATAACTGGCTTACTACCTAGTGACTCATTAGTTTCAAAGCTATCAATAGCAAGTGTATCTAAGTTTAATGATACAAACTCTTTACAGCCTTCCCAACAAGTATGTGTTAATAGTGTGTTACCATTCATAGTTCCGTATTTGAAACCCATCTGTCCGCCCATGTCATCTGTACTAGACGAATCATAAGCAACTGACTTAACAGTATCACCATCGTATACCCAGAAGTTAAACTCTGTAGTTTCATCCATAATTAATGGAGCACCAACTGCTTTGTTGCCGTTAGTGTTGACATGATAAAATGCACTTTTAGTTGGTGCTGTGTGTGGTGTAATTTTGTTTGTTTCAAGATCTAATGTTATCAACATATCAGTTGTTTTACCATATGGAAAAAACACAACTTCATTTAATGATTCTACATACACACTATGGATAGAAGCAAACTTCTCTCCGGTTTCATGTACAGTAAATGTATTAGCAACAGTATCAAACACAATAATCATTCCACTCATAACCGGTGGGTAAATAATTTTAGTACCAACTGTAATTGGTCGACCAAAGTTAAAGTGTCCACAGAATGTTTTAGGAGTTTCTGAGCCGTGTACGTTTACACCTTTTTCTTCAATCATTGTAACTTCATTAGTTGTTAAATCTACTGCCGCAACTCTAATGATGCTATCTACTTTGTCTTTTTGTGTACGCATTACATATGCTGTATTACCTACTACTGCAACACCACGATATCTATCACCGTTATCGCTTTTATCAAAAAAGTCTACAAACGTAGTTTTATCAGCGTTTATTCTAAGTAATCCTGCTCTTGCTCCTGCGTCTTTGTTAAAATCTCTTGTTTCTTCGCCTTCGTGACGTGCCTTACCATTAGTAATTACTGACAAAAATTCGCCATTTCCTAAGTGATATGGTTCGTCTAATACCTGTGTAAAATATGTGTTGCTCATTATTATCTCCTGTTACTGTTATTTATCTGCTATATTGCAGTTTAAGGATAATAGTGAATGCATAAACGAATCGTCAACTCTAGACAATAAGTGTACTCTTTCAGTATTTCCGTTATTTTCTGTTCCATGCGGAACTAGAGTATTAATTATATATCCTTTGCCCAATTCCATATGGTATTTGCGTTCTCTGTTTTCACCAAATGTAAAGACTGCATCTTTATTAGTATAAAATGGTACATGTAGTTTCCTCGTCTTTCCGTCAGTATGTGTATCAACTTTTAATCCTGGTGGGTGCAATGCTATTAGCATTTGTCTTAGAGCTGGTAAGGTTAGCGTTTCTATCATGCTGTTTAAAATACCAAACTTATAAACTTTCATTGGTACACAATCGTAATAGAACTTTGCTTCATCTAAATCTTGTAACTCAGGATACATGTCAATATTAGCTTGTGATTTACTCGGACAAGGTACATCTCGTTCTATAGGCCAGCTAACACTCCATCCTTGAATGTTTCCAAGATAATTACCTACACGATTATCTTTTTTAAATGTTTCGTATATGTCTGGTCTAAGATATTCTTTAGAAGTAAAGCTAAACTGCAAATGAGATAGTTGTTCTTTGAGTTGTGTATAGTAGTGTTGTAGACTATCTGAATCAATAGAAAAGTCTAGCTCGATTATATCCCATTCGAGACTATCAAACAACGTATCGACATCTGTTATATGTTTAGCTTGTAAGTGTCTCATATATAATTCTTTGCCGGTACTTTAAAAAATAAATGTACTCTATCTGTAGAACCTTTATTATTAGTTCCGTGTAACCTAGTAGTATTTATTAGATATGCTTTTCCTACTTTTAAGCAATACCTTTTAGTACCAAACTCAAAGAACGATTCTGCATTTGCTATGATTGGAATATGTACTTTAAGATATCTATCAGTATCAGTGTGTTGTTGAATAATTGTGCCTGGTGGATGTCCGCTTAAACTAAACTGCCTTGCTTCAGGAAATAACGCTTTTAACTTTTTAATAATTCCAAATGATAATTCAGTATCTCTATAATTGTCGCTTCTTGCTTTGTGTACGTTCCAAGGCGGACAAGGTACAGTGAGATCTTCTAAATTACTTTGTATTCCCCAACCATACACGCCGTCGATGATGTGCTTTTCTGAGTCAACAGTATCTTGTACATTAGTAAACTTAAGGTGGGGATAGTTAGTGCATACATTTATATAATAACTTCTAAAGTCAGTATACTCTATAGGGATTGTTATTTCTTTTACATTAAAGCTCATCTAGTATATCCCTTATGATGTTGTACGCAAACTTTCCATCGTGTTTAATTCTAGTGTTATTTACATAATCTGCAACGGCTTTACTACGTGACTCGCCTTTCATACAATGTACATGTATTGTCCCAACTGCTTCTTTAAGGAAATATGAAATATGTCGAATTTGTGTTAGTGTTGGTGCAACGGCTGTGTAGTATGCTTTTATATCTTCACCCCAGTTAGTTTGATCTTCACTAACATCATCAAAACATAAACTTAATACGTTAGGATGAAATTGAGTAAAGTATGGTTCGCTGTCTGGGCCGCCAGTTGAATCAATACATATGTAATAGTCATTAGTATCTTCAACTGTTGTATCGGTGATGTTTTCGCTTTGCATTTTAGATACAAAGTCTTTTTTACTATAACTTACGGCAATCATCTGTCCAAATCTTTCCATATAAATGTATCCTGTCTGTTGTACCTTTGTTTTCTACGCTGTGTGGAATAGTTGTGTTAACAACATATGCCCAGCCTGGTTCCATATGATATTCTTCTCCTGCAATAATCCAATTACTATCTGCATTAGTGTGTATAGGAATATGTACACGAAGTTTATCTGGAGCGTCTTGGTGTGTAATTAGTTTAGTGCCTGGTGTATGAATTGTTACTAACCATTTTTTACTACGCATAGGTAAACTGTTTACAACGTCTAGTGCATAGCCACTAAAACATTGTCTAGGGTTAAGTTGATCGTTGTCATCATCTCGATACTCTGGCTTTGCACACCCTTGTTCAAATGGCTTAGGTCCTGTTTCATCGCTGTTCCAACATAGTGTATAGTATGCTGTGTCGTCCATTAGACGATGTCCTGTCTTTGCTTCAGGATCGCTAATAGGAAATTGCCATATGTGGTGTTGTTCGCCTATAACAAACTTCCAATCACTATAGTTGTTTTCTAAATTATCATACCAAGTACGTAATTTATCAATGTCAACTTTGAATAGTTTTTTAACTGCCCAACCTAAGTTAGCTTCGTCATGCTTTTCTATATAACGCTTCATTTCCATTAGGCGTACCTCGGGTGAGTCAACTGTACGCCATTGCGTACTCTAGAATTCATGTCAACTGCAACATAGTCGTGTCCGTATAGTACAAGATCGTCAGGTATTTGCTGTTCAAATTTTAACCATTGCTGTTCTAACTCTTCAGGCTCTACATTCCAATGAAGCATTTCACTTGACCAAATATTAGTAGTCCATAATACTTTAGTACCATATACGCTATTAATAATGTCAAACAGTTTAGTGTTGTCATACACAAGGTCAATTACATGAAACTCATGTTTTAGGTTTCTGTATCTATCCCACAACCTTTGAAATGCTAACGATCCACCAAACTCTCTTAATTCTTGTTCCCAGAACTTTTTATAAGTTCCCCTATACGTAGAACTAAAGTTATAATCTAAATCATGTTCAAGCAACCACTTGTCTAAGTCATAGCCGTCCCACGTTTCAAGTAAATGTTTCTTATAGTTTAAACTTGCTTCACACCAATCAAAGTAATGTACCGTTGTACCACTGTGAAATCCGTTTGCATTTAATATTGCAAGGGGTTTAAATCCTGCTGATGCTGAAAACAAATGGTCAATTTGGTTTCCATTAGTTCTAACACCTTCACTACTTAACGTTTCTGTGTTAAACGCATACACACGGTTCTTTTCTATTTCTTCTTGATATGCTTGTTTTCTAATCCAAGCACGTTGGCTTTGGTTAGTTAAATCGTCTACTAAAGGTGATTGTTTGTTGTACCAAATCTTTCCAAGTAGATCCGAGTCAATGTATGGATATAAAAATACCTTACAAGCTCGCATATCATTATCTAAATTGTCAATACGTATGTTATTACGCATAGCGATGTCAATCCAATTACTGCCATCACTGGTCGTATCATACTTTGTTGTTCCTTTGTTATTAATAACCCACTTGGGTGTGTAAGTACTGTGAATAGAATCTTTACTCATTTGATAATTTTGTAGTTCAGGCTTTCTATCCCAAAAGACTCCTATTTCATCAAACGGTGGTTTACCAAGTTCAACCCACTTGGCTAAATTTACAAAAAGATATTGCCTGTGTAATCCAGGATAAGCACCTTTGGTCATGTAATGTTGTTTTGTTTTGTCCATGATATGGCCAACTACAAAGAACTGCGGATTGTTTTCAGCATATTCTACACTTTGTTGTAGTAAACTTGGGCCTCTATGTAATAACAACCCTTGACATGCTACCATTGCAAACTCTTTGTCTGCACTTAATGCTTCTTCAAGTATTGTTTCTACACGATTGTGAAATCCAACGTAACTACACATGCCCATTTTAATCATACGATTAATATAAAAGTATGTCATATCAAATGTGCGTTTCTGTACTGTTGAATTTGTAATATCTCTTGAGATGTCTAGTATACCAACACCTACGTTGTTTTCAATGCTTAGGTTTTCATAGTACCTATCAACAGTTATGCTATTCCAGTCTTTCATATTATCCTTGGTTCGTAAAATAGCTCTGACGTAGAACGTAAAAGAAATCTCTAACACGTCTACCTAGTTCATAATGTATAATCATATGAATACGTGGCTTGTCACTGTTATTATATACTGCATGTACGTTTGATATATCCATTAAGAAAGCACTACCGGTGTCTTCAAACGGAACTCTGCCGTGATCCTTAAAAATAAAGTTACAACCTTCTGGATTATTCAAACTAATATTACAAACACTTAACCGCTTCTCTTCGTCTTTGCGATCTTGATGCGGAAGTATGTATCCACCTGGTTCAAGTAACATAAATCTTACACGATTTAAAAACTCTGCTGGCCAAACATCAGTTAAAAACTTCTTAGTGACAGGACATTCGTCTGCTACCCAAGTCCAATCTAACTGTTTAAGAGTTTCTGATCGTTCTCCGTATGTGTTTAGTGATTGGCTGTCTTCGTTTACTCCATGTAGTGTTAAACTTTTCCACCCGTTGCCGTATGTAGTTTCTCTATGTGAATAAAACTTGTCAGCAAGTGCTTCTGCTTCTTTGTGCATTTCTTGCCAAGGTTGGTTATCTAATGCACTTAGCCTAAAACAAGGCCAGCCACTTTCTGTTACAATCCATTTAGGATCAAACTGCTCAGGATACTGTATTGTAATATCTCTGTCGTGATCCTGTATATATTTCTGTAATTCAGGTGTCATATTTCTTCTTTATCATTAAACTATCTGTTAAATATACTTATGCCATATATAACGCCATCAGCACTAGATACGATTGTAGTAGACTTCACTAGTCATTGCAATTCTATGTGCGGAAATTGCAGTAGAAATATTGGGGGAGTTGAAGTTAATCCACATATGCCTTTAGGACATATGGATTTAAAAACTTGGAAAAACTTGTTTACTACGTCAGTAGTTGACAATGTTAGAGAAGTAATATTTAATGGTAGCTATGGTGATCCATTATTTAATCCAAACTTAATTCCAGCACTTGAACATTTATTAGCAATTACAAGTACTGCACCTCCGGTAGTAACTATTCATACCAATGCTGGACTAGGAACAGAATGGCTACGATTAGCAAAAACATTGTCTAAGTTTCCGTATCCAAGTCATGTAGTTTTTAGCATTGACGGATTAGAAGATACTAACCATCTATATCGTAGAGGAGTTATCTGGGATAAGATTATGACTAATGCTAAAACATTTATTGGTGCAGGCGGATTAGCACGTTGGCGTATGCTAGTGTTTGAACACAATGCACACCAATTAGAAGAATGTAAACAACTAGCTTATGATATGGGATTTCAAAAGTTTGATATTAATGGCGGATATACGTTTAGTGCTATTAATAGTATTGCTGATAATGCTATAGAAAAATTTAAAGCAAATAAAAAAGACAAAGCACGAGAGATTAAATACGATAGCAAGTACCTCGACAATGTTGAACGGATTAAGATCATTAAAGATTTTAGTAAAACAACTATATCATGCAAATGGAAAAATAAAAGAAAAGTACAAATAAGTCATACAGGCGAAGTACTATCTTGTTGTTACTTACTAAGTGAGAGATGGCCTAAGAATCCTGACAACCCTTATTCACAAGACAAAATAACATGGCCTAATATAAACGATAGGTCATTAGAAGATATACTTAAAGGTGAAGAACTTATGTACCCAAGTGAAAACAGATTTAAAATATGCGAGGTAACCTGCGGTGAAATGTAAATATTTAGATCATCAAACATGTGTAAGATCAGATGGTCAGTTTAGACTATGCTGTGTTAGCCTTGAACAAACTAATAAAGAAAATATTAAAACACATACTCCGCAAGAATGGCATGACAGTGAATTTCATAAAAAAGTAACTGAACAAATGGACAATGACATTTGGCCAGACGCATGTACACGTTGCGAACAACAAGAAGAACAAGGTATTGATAGTATGCGTACTAGGGTAAAACCAGACGGTTCTAGATACGTTAGAAACTTTTATGGGCCTGGGCTAAGTCATCTTGATATTAGATTCGGCAATAGCTGTAATCTTAAATGTGTTAGCTGTTGGGAAATGAGCAGTAGTAGTATTGCTGAAGAAGCTATTGAAATGAAGAAGGCTGGCATTATTCCATTACACGGAATATTAGAAGTTCCAAACTTTAATTGGGCGTCTGAAGAAACAATGAAAAAGTTTGACGACTTGCCTATTAGAGAAGTTTATCTAACAGGTGGTGAACCTATGATGGTTAGACACTTAGATAAGTTTCTAGAAAGACTTGACTCAAGCGTGTTAGTTAGATTTAATACTAACGGAACATTATGGAACCCTAAGATTGAAAAATTACTAAGAAGATTTAATATGGTAATTATGAGTCTTAGCTTAGATGCCGCAAGTGATAAAATTGATTATATTAGAAGCGGAAGTAAATGGAATGAGATAGAAGTTAACGCACAAAAATATGCAGACTTTTGTAAAGTTGATGTAACTCCAACACTTAGTATTCTTAATGCGTTATACTATGACGAGCTTAAAGAATATGCTACTAAGAATAATTTTAAAATTTACGATAACTTATTGATTCTTCCAGAGTGGTTACATGTTAAAAATGCTCCTGATAGTTTAAAGGAACAGTTCCGTGGTATTCATCCTGACGTTGACGGTTGGGCTAATCATCCATCAGATCCTAAAATTATTGAACACTTTGTAAATCAAATTACAAAACAAGATAAGTGGCGTGGGTTATACATTAAAGATTACTTGCCGGAGGTTGCACAAGCATATGGAATTAATTAAAGAAAATAAAGAAATAGGTAGAAAAGTTTTTGAACTTGAAGACCGATTCCGTAAAGAATGGTCTACTGTAGAAGAAGCACGATTAGAAGAACATATAATTATTTTAAATGAAGTTATGGAAGGCTGGGTTATTGATTGGGGCAGTAACGACACTAGTATGTTTATTGAATATCATAAAGTACCTGGAACTCCTGCAAGTAAGTTTGCACACACTCCTCAATTTATTAAAAAGATATATGACTTCTGCTTATACACTATTAAAGAAACATCACCATACGCCCATTATGACTGGGTGCTAAGTAACATACTAATTGACGGTGAGAACATGTATATGATCGACTGGGACAACGTTGGTCTATATAACGAGAAACAAATTATAGATAAATTACATGCAGACCTAACTAGTGCATTTGGAGACAAGTTTGACCCCGCAATCCTATAGCTATGCTACACTAAGCAACAATGGAATGATTTATGTTCCGCCATATGGGCTAAACGAATCTCTTGATCATATGCTTAAAATAGATCCAACTACATATGATGTTACAAAAATTAAACTTGATGTAGACGATAGCGTTGAGAAGTGGCAACATGGTATTGTGTATAGACACTTTATATATTTTTTACCTTACAACGAAAGTAGAATATTAGTTGTTAATACTGAAACAGATGAAATAGAATACATTGAAGTATCTCCTAAAGGCAAAGGCAAGTATATACAAGGTCACATACATGGTAATGAAATTGTAGCACTACCTTATGGGGAACATGAACCATTTAGCTGGGTTATGCATATTAACTTAGACGACCATACACTACAATATGTGCAAATAGATATAACAACTGACGATTGTAAAAAATGGCATACTACACAAATCATTGATGGTATAATTTACGGAGTGCCACGTGGTGAAAACTTAAAAGAATATTTTCCATATTGTATTGAGTATGATTGTGTTAACATGACATATGAACTTATTAATATGAGTTACCATTGGTTTGATTTAGATAAAGAGTATTGGACTAATAAAAAATATACTACAATGGCTAAAGTAGGGCGTAAACTATATGCTCCTCCTTATAGTGAAAATCCTAACTTTGATGTATTGCTAAGATTTGATGGCCAAGAATGGCATAGTGAACACACAGGATTAACTGCAACTAGCAGAATGTATTTCAGTCATACTGTTGCACGTAACGGCAAAGTATACTTTCCGCCAGCCGGGCATGATGAGGATTGGAGTAAGATGCTTATTATTAATAGTGCTACAGACGAATGGTACACTAAGGAACTGGGCATAGGCAAAGAAAGTAAGAAGTACTTTACAGGTGTTGAAAATAGTGCAGGTAAAATATATTATATTCCTAGAGGCGGGTGTGTTTGCGAACCTGCAGACACTTGGAAGAGTCAAGGAGACCTTGCTGAAATATTAGTGGTTGACACAGTTGACGATACGCATTATACTATAGACGTAGGAGAGTACTTTAAAGACTCAACTACTATTGAAAAGTATAACAACTGTATAATATATAATGATGTAATTTTTGCAATGCCATATGGAGAAAGTGAAACGTTTCAAACTGTACTAGTATTTGATACTAAGACAGAAACAGTAATCCACACTATGGACTTAAAAAATGTATAAAGCATTCCAAGATTTTTATAAAGAACAATCTATTAAACACTTATTGTTAGTTGAGCATAACAATGAATTACTAAGCCCTCCTTTTGCTACAGAAAAATGTAAAGAGTATAGTAAAGTATTTTACAAAGGTAGTTACATTGATCTAGAATTACTACCGGCAACTAGTAAGACTAATGCTGTTGCACAAATTGATAATAGCAGTTGGTTTATTCCTTACGGTATTTGGGACGAGTTTAATACTGTAGTAGAACTACGTGACACAACACCCTACTATCATACATTACCATTCAAAGGTAAAGGACAATTTTATAGCGTAGCAACTGATGGAAAGACTGCATTTAGTTTTCCACTAGGGTACGAAGATACAAACTTTGGATTGTACATTGATGGAATAATTAAAGCACACGAGTTACCTACCAAAGGTAAAAAGTTACACATGGGAACTGTATACTGCAATGGAAGATATTGGAGTATGCCTCGCGGTGATGAGCCAGGATATAATACACTTTTAAGTTTTGATGGCAACGCATATCAAAGTTACGAATTAGATGTTGATGCTAACATTACAAGAAAATATTCAGATATTATTGTGAAAGGTAATATACTTTACAGTTTACCGTTTGGCGAAACTAGCGGACTTAATACTATTGTAGAGTTTGATACAGAAACAAATACAGTAACCTATCATGAAATTAACGGAGTTGACTTTGCTAAGAAATATAATTGCGGTGTAATGCTTGGCGATAGAATAATAGCATTACCGTATGGTGATGAATTTGCAAGTGATAGTCGTTGGGGGTTAGTGTTTGATACTGTAACTAAACAAAGTTACCAATTTGATATTGGATTAGAGTTTGGTGGCAAGTATCGTTTTCGTAGCGGAATTGAATATAACGGCAATGCGTACTTCTTTCCAAGTGGCACCCCTGGATGTCCAATTTTTAAAATTGATAGCAAAGGAACTATATTACATTACGAACAATTTGAAAATACAATGCTAGGAAGACCAATTATATACAACAATCAAATGTATGCTATTGGGCATAATATGACAACCAATAAAGAAGCCATTTACAAGTTTAAGGAGGATCTAAGTTATGAAATGTTTTGCTCCTTGGCATAGTATTACTGTACGCTTTAATGGTGACATTGTACCTTGTTGTGTGTATAAAGAACGCTATGGTAACGTGCTTACAACACCGTTAAACACCGTCTTAGACAGTCTTACAGCGTCACACACAAAGGATAGCTTCCGTAATGGAGTGTTACCGCCAGCTTGTCAACAATGTACTTTAAAAGAAGAATCTGTAGGTCATAGCAGGCGTATATTCTTCCGTGATACACTTAATCCAATGTTGGATAACACCAATTACGACTACTCAAAAAACTTTACAGATATTTACTTTTTGGAGTTTAATATGAGTAATATTTGCAATTTGAAATGTCGTATGTGTAGCGGTCTTGCTTCTAGTGCTTGGGTTAAAGATGATATTAAATTACATAATTTAGACAGCAATTATCAACGCCCTGTTAAACATCCAGAGTTTGGTTATACAAATAAAAGCGAACAAATTATAGAACGGTTGTTTGAAGATCCTAGGCCATTTATGAACTTACAATATCTAAGTATACTAGGTGGTGAACCTTATATGGAGCCTGCTAATAAAATTATACTACAAAAATTTATAGACTTAGGTATTGCTAAAAACATTACACTTGACTGGACTACTAATGGCACTATCGTAGATGAAGAAGTACATGTACTTGCAAAACAGTTTGGAAAAACTAAATGGAATATAAGTGTTGAAGGTACTGAAGGACTATACGAATATATTAGAGGTGGTAAAAACTTTACGTTTGCACAACTAAATGAAAATTTAAAACAATTTAATTTTGATAGAGTAATTATTACCACAACTGTTATGGCATATAATATTGCACACTTAGATAAACTACATCAGTGGTTTGAAGAAAATAAACAAGACAACTGGGAAATATATTTTACAAATGTTGTGGCAACACCTGCCTACTTAAATCCGCAAGTCTTACCTAACAGCGTATTAGACAAAATTGATTTTAGATTTCCTAATATAAATTATAATAGCAAAGACGATAGTAACTTGTTAGACTTGTTTGTTAAGTATACAAAAGATTTAGATAAAATTAGAAACGAAAACGTACTAGACTATTGTCCAGAACTTAGTCCATTGTTTAAATAAATGTTATTGTTCTTTCCTAATGTATATATCGCTTAAACACCCGCATACACTTTTACCGCACATGATAGGTTCAGTAGGCAAGCTATATCGTTCTAGGTTTCCAATTGGTCCTCCAAACTGACAATCTGCTCTGTACATGTTACCCCACATGTCTACATTAATTCCGTCAAGTCCGGCCCAACATTTCCAACCGCTAAACTTATTCATATCAGACACAATTAAATCGTTTGCTGTAACGTATTCAGAGTCTAGTAATAAGTCTCCTCTATGAAGATGCTTGTCATTAACAGGTCTAGCAAATGGCCATAACCCAATAATTTCTTTTTGTTCTTTAGTATAAGGGGCCACTGTATTAGTAATATAGTCTCCACTAGTTTTATCTAAAATAACTTTGGGCCATATTGTCATTCTATCAGTATTTTCAAATAAGAACTTTGCTATTTCGTATTGTTCTTTAAATGCTTCCTCGCCCTCTGGTAACATTAAGTTAACAATGATTTCACAGTTTGTTTCATTTGCAATATTAACAAAGTGTTTAGCATCAGAATATTCAGGATGATAACTTATCATCATTCCATCTGTGTACTGATCAATTTCTTTAAAGTATTCAACCTTTTGACTACCGTTAGTAACAAAACTAAATGTGTGCCCTTGTTGCTTAACTAACTTTGCAAGATCAATAAAGTGTTTCCAATACGTAGGTTCTCCTCCGCTTAGTCGATAGCAGATTTCCTTAGGAACTTTAAAGTTCTCAACAAAATTTTTAACAGTTTCCCATTTAGGTTGTCCTGTACTTCCGTTATGTAATATGTCTGGGCAGTACGAACATCGGTAGTTACACTTATTACTTAAAGTCCAACTTACTAGGAACCAATCATTTTTTGCTTTATCTTCGTAGGTTAATTTCATTCGCTCATGCTGTGCTTAATAATTAAATCATGTGTGCGTTGATTTAATTTAACTGTGAGTATTAATGAATGTAATCCGTTAGTGTAACTAAACACACTATGCTCTTTTTGAAAGTTAATAAAGTGTACATACTCTGGATCAGGGTAGATTAATTGCTTGTCAAGTATGTGTGCATAGTTCTCTGGTTGTGCTTTGCCAAACGTGCATAACAGTCTAAAGTACTCTGGACCTACTCCTGGAAAGTCTCTGTGTGGCGGAAAGAACCCACCTTCATCTACTCTAAGTAAATGCACTCGACCAATGTCAGGTGCAAACGTATCTACTAAACTAGCAAGTTGTGGAATATTCTTATACACTTCTGTTGGTGTTGTAAAGTTTTCTTCTTTCATTTCAACATCGTGATAACGTTGCATGTGACCAAAGCTGTTTAAATGATAGTTGTCCATTACATCACCTGTGTGACTTGTAACAGGTAATCCCCAACGATTGTTATGGGCATCTTTCTTTTGGTTATAAGGACACCAGTTATCTTTAAATTGCTCTAGTTCCTGTACAAGGTTGTGTCCGTCAACTTTTAACTTTAGTTTAACCATGTCTCCCATGTTACACAGGCTATTCCATAGTAAGGCTCTTTCAATATTATTTTGTTCCATTATATTCCTTGTTGTAACTGTTGCAGACTAATTGCATAATTGTTTCATTCCACTGATCAATTGGTTCACTGTGTACAATTATATGTATCCTAGATTTGCTACTGTTGTTTGTAATTTGATGTATACTTCCTAGATCAATTAGTCTCGATTCACCTTCTTGCCATTCTACATTACCATAATTTTCAATGTTAAACACTACTTCTTTGGGGTGTGTAATAGCAATATTGATTCCGCCTAATAATTGTCCATGTAAAAAGTCTTTGTGTGGACTAACATACCCGCCTGGGTCAACTATCATTATTCTAATTCTTCCATACTTTTCAAAAGGTATATTTTTAGTAATCCATTGTTTAGTTAACGGAAAGTGCTTTGCTATATCAGTCCATTCTTTAGTACCTAATGTGAATCCTTTTTCTTTGTAAGCATCATCACTGTCAGTCATTATAGAACTGTGTCCGTGAAGTGTTAAACTGCGCCAACCTTTGCCATCAGTATCCCTATGGGGAACAGCAATGTCAACACTTTTTAATATTTCATCTCTAATATCATTTGAAGGCTTTGGAATATCTAACAGAAGTGTAGCAAGGCCGCTGTTGTGTCTAATCCAGTTAAACTTTTCTACTAGATCCATGGCAATTCTTTAAATTTATCGTCTAACGTCATGTCTACTAATTCACTTGCTAGTGTTTGAATATATGTTCCATTGACTGTTACCATATCAACATACCATTTAATTTTATCTTGTGCTAATAAACTAATTAATTCGTTTTGTTTTTTAAGTCTTGCCTTTGCATCAAACATTATGCAATTAGGAAAGTATAAAAATACATTACTTAAACAAAATAATCCTACATTACCTTGGCATTTTGTTAAAAACTGTTCTACAGCTCGTATATCAAATAAATCAACTTGGTTGTAATTGTAGCTCTTAGTTACATCTATATTATATTTTTCTCTTGTTTTTTCTAATGCCATTGGACTAATATCAATAACATATGTATGTTTGGCTAGTAACTGACTTGGAGTGTCACCACTTGCTAACGCAACAACACAATCAGGATCAATTATTGTTTTTAACGGTACTTCAGTATTCTCTTTAAAATATACATTATAATTTAAAATACTATTCAACACACTGATATTTTCAACTGTATGTTTGTCATCTAAGAAGATAGTTCCTAGCGGTACTCCTTTAGTTGTAGAGTACTTAACTTTTAGTGCATGAGCAGTATGATACTCAGCAATATTTCTTGCTATACTATTAAGACTGTCGTTGTTATAGTCAATATGTTTCCAAGTTATTTTGTTCATGTTGATATCCTGTACAATGGCATAGCATATTTGTTGCCATCTAATTCAACTTGAACATATTTCTCTATTGGTCCTACTTCGTTAACTACTGTGTCTGTTATTTTTAAATTACCACTAGTTATATTACCTTGTGTAATTAAGTTACCATTACTATCAAGTTTTAATTTAATAGACATGTCTGTATTATTAGACAATGCTATAACCATCTCATTAGCAACTGCACCTTGTTTATTATAATCCTTAGATACAAAAAATTGTATAGCACCATTCAACGGTGTTTCATCATGACAATACCCTAAACTACTGCCTGGCTTAGTTCTTCCATAAATTTGAACACCACCTAAGTTATCTCCTGGTTCAACTGGTAACTTATTCTGCTGTGTTCCTCTTGATTTAGTTATTCCAAGAAAAATAGGTTCATTGCCACCTGTGGCTCCGTCAATATATAACAACTGTTCGTTAGCAGTAGAACGCACAATAAGATTTGCATTCTTTTCTTCTGTACCAATAACAGTTTGTTCATGTAGTTCTATAGGATCTACATCATGGCAAACAACCTTATATCCTACGTCCATTATATATGTTTTCCTAATTCCGGAAACGTTTTTCTAAAGTCCGTTCCGCGGCGTTCGTCTAATACTCGTAGGTAGTCTTGTAGCTGTGGTAACTTATCAGACCAATCTTCTGACATCATATAGTTAACAATTCCGTCCCAGCGTGGTTTGCCCATTGCATGATTGTTCCAATCTGTATTAAACTTCTGTCTTTGAATAAAACTTTCAATATTACCTTTAGCAAACTCTTTAAGCTCTCTAGGTAATGTTCTAACATTTAAGTAACTAGGAAAATAAACTAAATGCGTATTAATTAGTCCGCCACCAAACGGTAATACATTAACTTTACTAAAGCCTTGATCTATTTTCCACTCAGCTAGTTCATGTATGTATGCAACATTTAATAATTGTACTGCGGCCGCAACGTTTATTATAATATTATCTAAACTTGAATCAAGTTTATGCAAGTTTTTTTGAATATCAGCCCACTTACTTGGATAACGTATATAATCATTCCTGTCACCATATGCATCTATACTAAAATTAAATGTAATTTCTTTAAAGTGTTGCCATAGTACAAATAATTTGTCAGGCAACTCTAATCCGTTACTGTTATAACGTATACAAATATCTTTAGCATAATTATTATCAACCATAAACTGTAGTATAGCATAATGCTCTGGTATTAGCAATGGTTCGCCACCAGCAAAGTATAATTCTTTGATATGCTGTGATTGGCCTTTCATTGATTCTATAAAAGAACCTTTCTTATACCAAGTATAATCAAAGTCTTCGTCCCAACTTGTGTCTGCAATTAAATTCTTGTCTCTGTATTTGGGCTTTTGCAGTTTCCATTCTTTAATCCAACTGCTTGAATCATGTGGACTACACATAACGCACTTTAGTTGACATAGATTTCCAAGTCGTAGGTCAAAGTAAGGAATGTTAACAGGTATGTTACCTTGATCATCTGTTTTTGCTACAATACTTTCAATGTCTAACCGTTTATTCCATACTTTAGTTTCCCACTGACGCTTACTCACAATGCCACGTTCTTCTTCTGCAAAGCATTTACGACAACTTGCCGGAACTTCTTCATTAAGCATTTGTAATCGTGTAGTACGCATATGTTCACTGTTCCATACTTCTTCAATAGTATGGTTACGCATGTTCATAGCAATGCCGTCCTTTTTAACAAGGCCTACTGTTTTATCGTCTTCAAGTCCTGCACCTGATGCATTAGCCGTACAACAAACTCTAACGTCACCATTAGGTCGAGTTGCTAAGTGTATCCACGGTAAAGGGCAAAATGTCTTACTCATGTTCGTGCCTTTCAAATTGTGCATTTAGTTTATCAAAACTTCCACATTGTTTCGAACATTCTTTAAGTCCAGTGGAATTCCAACAACTACTAATCTTGTTAAAGAAGCCGTTGTTAAAGATCTCTGCAAATGAATACTTATGTAAATTAGGGTATTCTTTAATTTTTATCATATAATCTATTCTTGAATGGGAGTGTTGTGGTAACCATTCTAAATCTAGCCAACAACATGGACTAACATTTCCATTAGCGGCAATATACATTTGTTTATCTTCAACTGCCTTACAATTAATAGTTGGTAATGTTTCTTTCCTAGCTTTTTCTGCTGGTGCTATCATTTCTAAACTTTTTTGCGATGGTAATAATATGTGTGTTACATTATAATTGTCATCAATAACTTCAAACTGTCCGTCTTTAAATCTAGTAGTGTGTTTAATACTAAATCCTTTAAAGCCCATGTCTTTACTTAGTTGCTCACATGCATCTACTTGATGTTCGTTGTGTGCAAATACTAGCATATCCCATCTTGCATCTCCGCCTGCCTGTATAAATGTTTGTGCATTTTTTAGAATCTTATTAAAGTCTGTATTAATTCTGTATAGTGAATGAGTATCTCCTAAGCCATCAATACCAAATACAATCTTTACTCCTGCTTCTGCAAGTCCTTTGAACCAACTTGAAGTTCTAGCACTTCCGTTAGTGTGCATTTGTAAAGTCATTTCAGGATTATGCTTACGTAAGTATTGCATTATGCCTAGAGTATCTTTGGCCATAATAGGATCGCCTAAGTTGCCACACATATTTAAAAACTTTAGTTGCTGTACAAAACTTATAGGAAACCACTCTATAAAAGTAGCGTAACTAATTTCTGTAAGATCTAATCCGTCAAGTTCTGGGCCTCCGTTGACTCTTCTTGGACACATAGGACAACGTGCTTGACACCTAGTTGTAACTTCTAAATGTATTGACGTTATGTCTTCGTAGTTATACATTATACATTTCCTATAATCATAAATCTCTTATACTTTGATAACTCTAATTCATGTGCCGCATCAATATCTATATTACATGTTTTTTTAAATTCTTCTAACGAGCTTACACAATTAACATGTTCGTCTAACTCATAATAGTTATTACTTTGCAATATAATCTTTGTTCCTTTAGGAACTCTGTCTAACCAAGTTTTATATTGTGTAGGTGTAACGTGTTCGCAACTTGTGTTAATAACAAAATACGGATCAGTTGTGTACTCGTACTTGCACATATCTTCTGTTACTGCTTTAAAACGTCCTGCCATCTCTTGACGCTTGTTAACTGTTGATGCAATTTTTTCACAGGCGGGGTCAATATCGATACTAGTAATATGTTTAGTTCCTAGGTCGCTGTTAAACATCATACTAGCAAGTATACCATTCCAGCCTCCAAAGATAACTATATCAGCGTTAGCAATATGGGCTCTGTTTTCCATTTTTTCAATTAGCCAAGACTTGGATTGGAGTTGGCCTCCCCATAAACTTTCTAAGGTACGATCTCTGTCTGCACTATTGCGAATAGCATCTGCCCAAAACTTTATGTCTTGAATATCAATCTTCATCGTTTTCCTTGTAATTTTAAATTAAGCGAAAAGTTCTCTACTAATAGTTTAGTCACAGTTGCCATCATTATCTCAGGCTCTGGCGTTCTTTGATGTATTTCCAATACGTAACTAGCCATTAATAAAAACGCTTGTTCTTCATTAATATTAAGTTCGCCCCAATCTATAGGGTCAATACTTTCAGACTCCATTGCTAGTGTTGCTAGGTCTTTGATGCTTAAATTAGTCATGCTACTACCTTTGGTATTTTACTATCTGCACTACTTACACATGTAGCAGTTACACATTTAGATGGTGTCTTAAACAGCGTAAAACCGTCTTGTAGCGTACCTAGTGGTTCATCGCTACAACTATATGCTCTCTTAACTTCATTGCCACGTATGATACAACTCTGATAGCCTGCATTGCATTTCCACCCTTCAAATTTATTAAACCCGTATGCATTTAATCGCTCTGCTTGATCTATAAAATACGTAGAGCCACTAACATCAGTCAATCTAATTTGATAAACTTCTTCTCCGTTCCATTCTTGCGGGAACCCTTTTTGCATTTTTTCGATTTGGTCGGTAGTATATCCATCGATGATAAACGAGGCGGTAGGATCAGATTGGGGTTTGAGAGTAACATTAATGCCTCTGGTGGCAAATCGTTGTAAGCGTTCGTAAAGTTCTTCAAACATTTCAGGAACCATAACTTGATTGATCGTAACATATACTCCACCTTTCATTAATTGTAAACACTTGTCACCAAACTCTTGCTCTTTAGCAAACTCTGCATGGTAACTTGCTGTAATACTTCTACGTTGTAGACTACTTGTAGTTTCTAACCATTTGTTCCACCATTTGCTTCCTGGACTTAGGTTAGTTGTCATGTGTACGCTTTGATACTTAGCATCTGCATCGTCAGCGTAATATGCTACTAGCTCGCTAAACAATTTGTAAGCAGTTGGCTCGCCACCACTAAAACTAAAATGAAACTCTGTAAATCCGTTTGCTCTTGCTTGGCGTTTTATTTCGTCAATGGTATTTGTATAAAGTTCAAATGCTTGATGATCAGGTTTATTAGAATTAGCGTACGGCCAGCAGTAACTACAACTGTAATTACAGAAGCGACCAAGAATCCAACTAACATTAAACAACGGTTTGTCTAACATTGTTTGTTGGCCAAATGATGCTATTTCTTTAAATGGTATCATTATCGAATTGTTCCTTGAGCCAATCAAAATTATTTATTAAGTTAAGATCACTGCTACTGCTATTACCAAAACGCATGCCAGCCATAGCACCTCGTAACGCATCTCTGCTATGTACTCCTTCAGCATAAGTAGTCCAAGTTTTAAGTCTATCATTTGTTTCTTCCTCCAGTTGTCCTTGTATTGTTTTACTTGCCAACTTAGCACATTCTCTAAACGCACCGCGCCACGTACTAAGTGGATCTGTATTAAATGCCGTAACATTACTAACTTCTGTCATTGCTTTAAATTTATCACTAATACTAGTTGTCATATCTGTTACATTTGTATCCATCTTTAGTGTAAGCATACGTGGTAACAGTTTAACTCCGCCATATCCGTATTCTAATCCGTTAACAGGGTTCTTAGCTCTCCATACATGCACACACTCTAGGTCGTAGCTACTAACTTCGTGATCAAATTTAAACTCGTCAACTATTCGTGCATCGCCATCAACTACCCAAAACATTTTTGTAAAGCATTTCTTTGCTCCTGCAATGTGTGCTTGATGTATTCCTTTAACATCTTTAACACGCTTTGCCATTGGATATTGTTGTTTAAGTTTATCCCAATTACTATCAGCGTTTGCTTCTCCGTAACTTATAAAAACAATATCATACATGCGGTGCTATCTCGTTAGCTAGTTCCTCTTGTATTGTTCTATCTGCATGACAGTTATCCGGGAACCTATCGCTTTTTGTCATAATATTAATCACGTCTTCGTATTCATCTACTATACGTTTAAATTCTGTTTCTTCACTTTCTTCCGGTAGGTTAGGAATATTAAGTTCTGGTCTTTGCCTAGCGAACATACGCAAACTTTCTGCGGCATTTTCTGTTAGGTCTGGTCTACGTCTACGTACATTTTCTGCTGTACCCCAACTACTAATTAATGGTACAGGTCTTCCAAGTATTTTATCCATCCAATCACGGTGTACATATTTTATAAAAGTATACTTGCTAATATCTTTAGGCAGTTTGCCCCAACCTTCAATTACTAACCAAGGTATACCTGTTTGCTCGTAAATTGCTTGTGCGCCGTCTAATGCTATTGTAAGTAGTTCGTCACTTATCTCTTTAATGCTTGTAGCATTTTTAACTTTAGCTTCACTTGCATCATAATACTTTTGTAAGTCATACAGTCCTGCTTCGTCTGGCCATAGACTTCTTTTCAAATCTCTGCAAGGTTCAGTGAGCATCCATATAATTAAATTAGGTTTATAAAATACAGGACTAGTAAAACAAGGTGCAAGTCCTAGTGCTTCTTCTACTTTAAAAATTGCTTCAAAGTTACCTGATCCACCAAATGCATAGTTAGCAGTAGCGTGGCCCATTAGATCTAAGTTATAACCAAAGCCTGGCCATACAACTTGAAAAGGCTTAGGTGCAGACCCTTCTAAGTATTTGTCTTTGTTCCACGGCTCAAACAGTTCTGGGTGTTTAGGGTTAGCACAAGCAGGCCCTGGAATAATAGTACCCCATTCACCTAGTGCATTACTATCACCTACAATTAATATTTTTTTCATCGTGTGTTTCCATAATGGAATACTTCAAATTTATCTGACTTAAAGTCTCTCCAAGGATCAACTACAACACTTCCTTCTGAGAGATAACAATAAAGTTCCGGGTGTGCTAATAGTGCTACAGCCGTAAACGGACCTTTTTGTGGACTAGCCATTGGATCAACTTCAATACAATGATATCCTGCTTCTTTACAATAATGTCCTACTAACAAACTATAACTTCCGTCAGTATAAGGTACTCCTGGTTTATATGCAATGCCGTTTAACAAAATTGGTAAGTTTCGCTTCTCTGCAATCTTAACCAAATAGTTTGCCATGTTCTTAGCCTGCACTTCTCTTGCATTCATTATAGCATCAAATATGTCATATTGCAAGCCTAAATTTTGAGCCATGTATCGTAACGCAATATTATCACGTGGGTGACATGCACCGCCATCTCCCATTCCTGCTTTCATATAACTAGGACCCATTATACGTTGATCGCTCTTAGCAAGTGCAGTAGTTACTACATCGACATTAATATGTCCTTGCTTCTCTGCTACATCTTGAATCATGTTAACTAATCCAATTTTTGCACTAATAAATGTGTTATAAAATACTTTGATACATTCACACTCGTCCCATGTACCAATTTCATAACGTGGATTGTTTTCCATTATAGTTTTATAAAATTCAACAAGCTGTTTTGCATCACCTGTTTCGCTACCATCGTCTGTGCCGATCATAATCATTTCAGGATTGACCATATCCCATGCAACTGTACCCATTGCAATTAAATACGGATTGTAAACAAATCTAGTATTAGTTACTAGTGGTGCAAATTCTCTACGTACTGTGCCTGGTAATACTGTACTAATTAATACAAGTAATTGACCTGTGTTCATCCACGCATTTGCTTCACGTATGCAATCAATCACAATGTCGTACCCAAAGTCTTTAGGTTCTAAATGAGCTGTGGGTGCTTTACCATCATAGTCAGGGTGATGCGGAGTGGGTACTGCAATAAACACAATATCTCTATTTTGGACTGCTTCTTGTATAGTAGGACAAACTGTTACATTATCATTAACTGTTTCAACAATATCATAACCTGTTACGTCATGTCCTTTAATTGCAACAACTTCTGCACAAGGTAATCCTAATTTTCCTAATCCAATAAATCCAATCTTCACTCTGTTCTCCAATCATTATATGCGTACATAAATATAGTAGTATTTATGGAAAGTATACCTTATGAAGTTAATTAAAGACTCTATCATCTTTAACGAATTTATTCAACAGCCAAAAACTACGCTGTCGATTGAAAAGTTAAAAGATCAATTAGTACTAAGTCAAGAAGGTTTTGATGATGTGTCTATTGTACATGCGTTAATCAGTTATCCCAAATGGCAGAAAGATGTTAATCTTTTTCAGTTTGTTAAACATCGAGCTCAGTCGCAATTAAGAAAAGATCCAAAATGTTTTTTCTTTTTTGATGCTAGTACCGAAGGCTTTAGCACAATACACGATGCCCCGTTCTTTGATGTACTATATTATAGCTGTAAACAAGCAAGAATAGATCCTGAAAAGATTATTTTCTTTAGTTCAAACATGTACGACAACGATAACATCATACGTTATAATATGGAACACAAGATTGAACACTCAATTAAAGTTGTTACATTTAATAATTTTGAAAGTATGATATTTGGAATAGCAGGTGCTACGAAGCCTGGTGATGCTATTGGACAACAAATTGAAAAGAAACCTGTTGAAGTTATTTTGCAAGAACGACTAGAACATGAAATAGCACAAACAAAAAAACGTTACACAGGTAAATCATTTTTAAGCCTAAGTCGTGTTAACAGACCGCATCGGACGTTAAGTGCATTTGAAATTTTTCATAGTAACTTATACGATCACGGATTAGTAAGTCATAACAGATTTGATAAAAAAACTATCAAGCATATGGAAAGTTATCAGTTACCGGTAGGTTCACCCATTAGTCGATCTGATTTAAAAACTTGGAACAAAACTATTCTCCCCCTTACAGTTGATACAGATGATTTTGTAACTAATCATGCTATGAGTCTAAACAGCTACTTGCATCAGCAAACATTATTTCAAGTTGTAAACGAAACATTTGCAGAAAACTGGAACGGTACTAGTTTGTTCTGGAGCGAAAAAACATTTAGAAGCATATACCATTTACAACCATTTGTTATATTTGGTCAGCATCAGTGTAATCAAAAATTACAAGACTACGGCTATAAACTATATGATGGAATATTTGATTATAGCTTTGATGATGAAAGAGATACATACAAGCGTTGGGTTAAACTTAAAGCACAAATAGTTAAACAAGTAAACCACTTACAACAGTTAGATCCTAAAAAAGCAATCAAGTGGAAGTTTAGATTTGCAGATATATCTGTACACAACCTTAAAACTATGATACAAGAAAAGCATACTAAAAACGTTATGTTTGATTTGGTTAAATATTTAAAAGAGAAAAAGAATGAAAAAACTAATACATAATCATCCTAAAAGGATTTTTACATTTGGCTGTAGCTTTACTGGGTATCTATGGGGTACATGGGCAAACATACTAGGTGCTGAGTTCCCTGATGCTGAGTTTAGAAACTTTGGCCGTAGTGGAGCAGGTAATCAGTATATTCATAATATGATTATGCAGACTGATAATGTTTATAACTTTGATCACAACGATTTAGTTATTGTGCAATGGACTAATGTATGTAGAGAAGATAGATATCTGCCAGAGAAAGACGGGTGGCTAGTTCCAGGTAACATATATTCACAGAGTGAGTATCCTCAAGACTTTATTCAAAACTTTTTTAGTGAGTACGGTGCATACGTTAGAGACTTTGCACTAATTAAAAGTGCTCATCAGTTACTTAAACATCGTACACAACATCACATGATACAAATGTTAGATTTTGAATTTCCTAATCAATGGAATCTTGCAAGAAATGTAGAATTAAAACTAAAAACTCTTATTGAGTTATACAACGAAAGTATAGATCCAATACTTCCTAGCATTTATCAAACACTATGGGCTAACAATCTAGAAGCTAAGTTTGTAAAAGATAGAAAAATTGTTGATAAAAGATTCCAAGACGGGCATCCAACACCAATTGAACATTACGATTATCTAAAGCAAATATTTAAACATGAGTGGAAAGATGAAACTGACAAAATAGTTGGGGAAGCTCAAACTAAATGGGTTAAGTTAATGAAGTCTGCTGTAAACAGTCAAACTGATGGCTTTAGTCTTTATGAAATGAAAAAGCGTTGGTTGGATATGCTAACGTATGAAACTGTTATGCGACAAAGCGACCAAATTAATCCGTTAATACATCACTAAGTTCTGGAAACGTTTCGTCAAACGATCGATTTCGTATTTTATCAAAGTACATATTCTTAGACTTAAACAAGTCACTTGCACTTTGATCAAATGTTGACTTATGCAAATAATCAATAACACCTTGTACATGTCTTTTATGCTCAGTATGTGTTATTGTGTTTATATACGCTTGTAGCTTGTCTATAGCTGTTTGTCGTTGATTGTCTGTTAATACATTAAAGCTATAATAATTAGGTTCAACTATATTATAAAGCGTACTGTTGTTTACATCAAAGCCTTTGTTTGTCATATATTCTAAAAAGTCTACAAGTGTTAATACATTAAATGCACTTACTACACAATTAAAACTAATAATTACATGTGGGCTTTCTTCTTTAATAATTTTTAAGTTTTGTTCAATTGTAGGCCAGTCAGTGCCTTCTCTAATGTATTCGCCTCTATTTCCATAGCCGTCAATACTTGCACGTACTTCAACATGCTTAAAATTATTCCAATACTCTGTAATGCTTTTCTTTTTAAAGAATAAGTTACTTAAATTACTATTGTATTGTAGTATAGCATCAGTCTTTTTATTTTCAATTAAGTAATCTAAAATATCATAATGCTTATCTGTAATTAGAGGCTCGCCTCCTGCAAAATAATAATCTTGTATATCTTTAAGATAAGGTTTGAATTGATTAAATAAATCTTCGTTACTGTCTCCGCCTGCAAAAATATATACAGGTTTCTTTTCGCCGTTCTTATTATCTTCTAATGCCCAACTTGAACTATATGTGCTACTACACGTTCTACATTTAAAATTACAAATATTACTCCAACGCACATCAAAGTATAACAACTTCATTAAGTCCAACGAACCGTCAATTTTGGTTTCGTCTTTTATATTAATATGCTTTATGAAGCGATTGTTTTGTGCAATCCTATTACTTTCTAAACCTGCTTCTTCATGCTTCCAACATTGTGTACACGTACTAGGCTTTTCGTTATTTAATAATGCTAGTCGTAACTTTTTATATTCTTCACTATTCCAAATTTCTTGAATAGTGTTGTTACGAGTATTTCCAAGAGGTTGACGCCAATCTCCAATGCAACAAGGGAGTACATTACCGTCTGGATTTGCGTAGAAATGGATCCACGGAAGAATACAAAAAGTGCTACTTTCCGCAGTCATTGTAAAACTCCTCTAGTTCAGGAAATGTTTCTACTAAGCTACAATCACGCCTGCGATCAAATTCTTTAAACCAGTTATGGAAATCTTTACGTGCTTGTTCTAACTTACGTGGCTCGTAATGTGTTGTACGCATGTACTCAACAACACGTTTAAACTTTTCTACTTCTAGTTCTGTAAATTTAGATCTGCTTTGGTCGTCTTGATTATCACGCATGTACTGTAAATGTTTTTCCATGTATGGTATAAATTCGTCCTTGGGCAATATGTTCATATCATATATACTAGGCTCTTTTAGGTGAGGTGTATCAAACCTAATACGTTGCCATTGTGTAGCATTATCATCGCTATTATATTTTTCACGCCATTCTAATATTTTTTCTAGTAACTGATTAAAACTAGTTACTCCAAATATATTAAATGTAATCATAAATGTCACAGGCCAATTTGTTTCAGTTAGATAGTAATCTAAGTTTTGTTCCCATAACTTAATGTCTAACCCTGTACGTGCATATTCAGCTCTTGGTCCCCAAGTATCAATACTAGTGTATAGTTTAAAACTTTTAATTTTGCCTTCTGCTTTAAGACGCTTCACAGTTGTAGTTAATCTTTCAACTAGCTTAGGCTTAACGCCCATGTTACTGTTAACTTCAATTTGGATATGAGGTTTAGGATCGTTGTCTAATTTTTCTAACAAGTTCCAAAAACTTTTATGCATTAATGGCTCACCGCCTGTGATACGTAAAATATTTAATGTCTTACTAAGCTCTGGCCACCATTCCCAGAACGCTTTTACATATGGATTAGTATCCTCGTCCTTCTGTATTTCAAACCAATCAATGTCTTGCCTGTGTGTGCTTGACATGTTGTATGGTCCGTGCTGTTTTATTTCGTTATAGTACCTACTAGAAGCTTTAGGGTGACAATATCCGCACTTAAAATTACACTCGTTACTAAAACTAATTTCAATGTACTCAGGATTTACGTTAAAATCCGCCCCTTTTTGTTTTATTTCCGCTACTCTTTCCTCAGTATAGATACTAGTAGTTTTAATATGTCTATCACTAACAAAATCTTTACCCATTGCTTCAATTTTCCAACAGTAACTACAACCGTCTGGTTTATCTCCGCACATCATTGCACTACGTTCAGCTTTCTTTTGCTTTGTGTTGTGTAATGCACTAGGATTATCTTTTAATTCTTCTAAAGGAATTTTATGAGGAGCAGGATGATAACAACTATGTGTTTCACCTGTTGCAAGATAGATAGTTGTGTGATGCCACTTTGCTAAACAAAATGTTGGCGAAGTTTCAGCCTCAACAATAGGCATTACTGTTTTAATTTTTTCTAGTTCGCTCATTTAATATACTTGTCCACTAATTTCTTGCCAATGTACAATACTGCTATCACTGCTACTAAGATTCCTGCCTCTAAGTATAAGTTTCCTGTACTACTGTCTACTTCAATGCTGTCTGTGCTTATTGCTATACGACAATTTTCGCAAGTTTCTTCTAATTTACTCATTTGCGTAATACCCTGTCTGTGTTAACATACACTTCTTTAAAAAAATGACTTTGTTCTTCGTCAAATGGGTTAGTTGAGATTGGTAAGCCTTGTTCGCTGTTAAGTGTCTTACCATAGTGCTGAGCAAGTTCCATTGGATCCTTGTCTTTTGTAGAAAGCCATAACTCGTTTAAGTATTTAAAGTCTCTTGTTTGTACGTGATCCCAATCAGTACACGTTGTCATGTAGCACCCTTGTCTGGCTCCTGCTACACTCCATATACCGTTGTCTACATCAGCACCAACTTGCATCCATATTAACAAACGTTGATAGTTTTGCCACCAAGTTTCACTTGCAACGTCTTTAACTTTGGCTCCTCTATTCAAACTCATCTTTACACCTTCACGGAACCCTGCTCTCCATGCTTGATGTGGAGTAGCACTAATAATACTAGTACTGTAATTGTCATTTAGTTGATAATAATTATCAAAGTAACAAAATTCAATACTAGTGTCTGCGCCACCATCTGTGTTCTCATGTGTTTTCATATTTTTTACAAAATCTTTAGTCCACATTTTTAAACTGCCGTTGCCGTACTTTAATCCGTTAACATTAATGTTACCGCACCAACTAAATTGGTAGTCATCATCAACTCCTAGTGCATCTAAGTCTAATACTACATTTAAAAATGCTGGATCAATAACTGTATCACCATCAACTGTAACAAAGTGTTTGGTTTCACTAAGTTCTGCACACGCTTTGTGTGCGGCATCACTGCCATCTACACCATGTACACGTTTGGCCCAGGGCACTTTATTGATTAAATCAACATAGTTCTTTTCGCAATTTGGTTCATCGTACGATAAGAAGATAATGTCTTGTTCAGCTATATTAATTTTCATTGGTGTACCTCATACATGTATCTATCAAAGTTTTTGATGGTATACACACTAACTGGTTTTGCTTCAAATTCAAATTTACTGTCAAATGGAACAATAACGTATTTGGTATCATGTAGTTCTGAGAAATTAAATGAAATTGTTTTTAGTAATATATTTGGGTCTGACTTTTCAGTTATACTAAAATACAAAGTATTTTTAAAGCTAACCCGTTGTGCTAATATGTTTGCTTTTAGATCACCACCTATTGTAATTTTCCAACAAGTATCGTTAATGTTTTGTATAATATGTATATCAGGACTATCTTCTGAAGTCATTGGAACTTCATATATTAAGTCGTCAACAAAATAGCTGTCTATACTAGTATTAGTTCGTAGTCTAAGTTCATATGTCTTAGTTTTTTTAATGTAGTGTACATAGTAATAGCTTAATGGTTCGGCGCCTGAAAGTAACCCTGTAACTTGCGTTTCTTCTACAGGAATATAACTACCTTCTTCTGGTTTGTAGTTAGGCAAAGAAAGAACGTCACCATTTGACGGATTAAATATTACATAACGTTGGTGTATTGGTTGTGTGTAACTTAGTTTCATATCCCAATACCCTTTTCATATTTTGCAACTTTGTCATCTGTTAAGAACTCTTTTTCAGTATAATGAAAAATGCCTTGCTGTTGATGATTGCCTATTTTTAATGCTAGGTCATCTGTTAGATAACTGCCTACTCTACTACGCCATGTTTCGCTAGGGTTATACCAACCTTGTATCTTAGGCTTCATATGTGTAAAACTTGGAAAGGAAACTTTCTTGTTTGTTATCTTATCTTCGCAGTCTAGTATCTTTGCTACGATTGCAGTACTAGTATCAACACTTAACCAGTTTTGGTATTGCTTAGGTGCATACTTTCCATAAAATAGTTGCCAGTTGTTCATAACTAGTTCTAACCAAGTATAAAACTCCTTTGCAAAATCACACTTTTTAAAGTAATGTAAGCCAGCATACAAGTTAGGTAAGTCATTTGCTTTAAATGTCTTACGATAGTAAGTATCATTTACTACAGTACCTCGGTATGTGTATACTTTGCTAACATAGAACATTTCATAGTTGCCTAAAAAGTCCCACCATGTATCAATGTTTTGTAATACAAGCATATCAGTGTCCATTACGATAGTTTCATCATACGGACTTGCATGGTATAACTTCCAACGGTTGTTTACTTTCCACTCTGTATCAGTTGCATCATCGTTCCATGGTATAGGTTTGATGCAATCAAACAGGTGTAAATACCTAGATGGTACTTTATCGTCGGTTAACAAGCAGACGTTAGTGTCATTAGTAGCCCTGATGCTCATTGCCAGCACACAGGCCTGCTTTACGTAGTCGTGTGTGCTGTTTTGCGCCAGTAAAACGATGCCTTTAGAGCCATTAAGCATTATCAATGACCCTATTCAAACTAAATTTATTCATTACATGTACACTACTACCTTTAATACGCAATGGGGTATATTCTCCAAGGTGTTGTTCTTTCTCAACTAAGAATAGAAAATTATCATCTTCTAATTTCCATAGTATATCTCTGTCTGCTGTGTAGTATTTTTTACCTGGTAACTTATTTGCAAAATCACCATCTTGGTAACCATTCATAATATGTATAGCAATACTAAACACCCAGTCATTACGAAACGTTGGTTTGTTAATTTGAAAAATACTATTGTAGTGTTGCCAGTTTTCTTGTATATGTTTAGTTAGATCAAAGAACACTTTATTGTCTTTTGTTTTTCTAAAAAATACAACAGTAGCCCAATAGAAGTCTACACTAGTTTCACTAATTTTAAGGAATTCTGTATTATCTCTAAACCCTGTTAAGTCACTTGCATCTTTGTAAATTAAAAAATTACTGTCTTGCTCAAAACAATGCGTTAACACATCATTTGCAATAATGTAATCACTGTCTAATAAGATAGTTTCATCATATGGGCTTAGTTCGTATGCTTGTGTTCGGAGGTCGTTTTTAAATTCAAGTTGTTTGTACACACCTGATCCATCAAAGTATCTCTTTTCGCTAAGAGCTCTAGCAAATGGAACTTCAATTACTTGATCAAATACAGTATCATAGTCAGTATATGTTTCTTTCATATACTCGATACTATCTGTAACAATAGTCGTTGGAATGCCGAGATATTTAGTAATACGTTTTGCTAGATAATGAGCTTGTTTAATATAATCAACTTGGGCATTATTCCTAGCAAAGATTAATGCGCCTTTACTCCTCATATTCTACAAGTCCAGATACCTTACGCTGACTTCTAATTTTTTCGTATGCAGTTAGGTATTCGTTTGATGCTGTAAAGTAGATATCTAATACATCGCTAAGAAAGTCTTCTACGTTTTCGACCTTTACAGGTATATCATTGTCGTCAATTAACACCACAGACTCTTGACCTGTTTGTACTAACATATTACAGAAGTTCATTAGGTCTTTGCTTACGGAGAATTGTCCACCGTTATGATAATGAATTGCACTTTCGTAAAACTTCTCTTTTATTACTCTTTTTTGGTTATTAAGAGTAGTCATGTAATTAGCAAAATCTAATGCTTTTTCAAGACGTTCGTCCATAAGGATCTCCTTTAAGTGTATTATACACTATTTAAAGGAGAAAGTCAAGTTTTAAGTTAGATTTGAACTGCCGTTAGTGGAGTACGTAGGGGATACCAATGAAACTGCCGCTCCAGTTGGTCTTGTTTGCGTGATTGTACTGTTAAGAACACCTTGTACGTTTTCATCAGTATTTGGATTACCTGTGTTATCGTCATTAAACGTAACTTTGAAACGTAAAATTGTGCTACTTACTTTTGATCCTTCGATCTTGTAGTCGTTTGCGGCATATAAGCCTGAGCCTGTTTTTTCAAAAAGTTGTTGGTAACTAGAAGTTAGGTCGTGATAACCAATTGCTGAGCCTGAACCCGAGCCTGACGCAACTGTGTTAGTATAATTCATAGTAACTGTGCCCATGTTAACTAACATAGTCATCCAGTCAATTGTTTTTGAGTCAGAGCCAACATATGTAATGTTGGAAGCAAAGCGGACTTCTCCACCTGCATTAAAAAAGTGTCTTTGATGGCCTGCATCAGTAAATGCAATATCAATAATATGTGATAATGTTCCGTTCCAGGCGGTTGTTCTAGTACCAGCAATGGCCGCTTCTGTTGTTACTTGAGTTGCATGTGCTACAAATTTATCATTTTCAAGTGTTGTAGCAAGATTTTCAAATTGTACAATACCTTTTTTGTTAATTGTATCACTGTCAAGCACAACGTCAACGTTTTGCGTAACAAGGTTAATTTCTGATGGTACTGCACCTGTTTGGTGAATACGACCAGCACTCATATCTTGATACAACTGATTAATATCAATTGCTTGTACTGTATCAGCAACTCCAACTTGGGCACTATTTAAGTTCTGTCCGTAGCCGTCATCTCCTGACCCTACTCCCATCACCGTTGCTACTCTTGATTGTAAGTTGTTGTACCTTGCCGCTGTGATTATATCGCCGACTGCCATAATTTTATACCTTTAATACGGCTTCTACTAAGCCTTCTTCGTCTTCTTCTGGTTCCCATGATTCTAAGCTAATACCTACTAAGAAATGGCCTTCTGGTCTAATCGTTTGACCAATGCCGTCCATGTCTGCATAAATTGCTTCGCCTTTATTTACAGGTCCTTTAACTCTTACTGGTACCCGTCCTTTAAGTGCAACTGCTTGACCTTCAATAGTACTGTTCATTAAGAACGCTGGTTGAGCACTAATTACACCAATTGGAATTTCTGTTGGTTCTATTGGTCTAACTTCTGCGTCAATATCTTCGTCAAATTTAACTACTGAAACAATAGTTCCTGTTGGAAGTTCTTCTGCTGTTGTGTACTTTTCCGCTAAATCCGCATATTCTGCTGATGTTGCTGTACCTGTAAATTTGTTTGCTACTAGGTTACCACTTGCATCTCTAACTGCTACTGTATTGTTAGTAGCCGCTGTATCTGCACTACGGTAGTTTGCACCAACTTGTAATTTCTGTGCATTTTCTGCTAACCCTTTAAAGTTAGTTGCATGGATATCTTTGAATACATTGCTTGTTGCGCCAATATCATATGTGTTATGTGATCCTGGTACAATTCCTGTATCTGTAACTGTTGCTACATGCTGTTCAACACCGCCTGAGGTATCAACTTTAAGTTTAATTTTTGTTCCAACATCATTTTTAATAACTGCTTCATTGTCATTTTCAATAAAGATTTTTAAATCGCTGGAGTTACCAATTGAAATACCTGCATCTGCAAAACTAACAAGTGATGTAAATGATCCTGAACCTGCTAACGCAAAATCAGTAGCAGTATATCCACCTAGTTTTAATGAGTTACTAGCTGTACCCCAAAAATAGTCTTGTGTACTTGTAACACCGCCTGCGGCATTCATAGTATTTCTTAGTGTTAGACCCTTTTTAACAACATCAAAGCCTGTAATAGCGTTTGACGGATCTGTATTATCAATAGTAAACGTTGCACCACTAATAATATAGATTGTTTCATCGTTAACAACGGCTTTGATAACTAATCTGTTTACATTAGTTGTATCTCTTACATTAGCTGAAACCATCTGTGTTACAGTTGTACCTGCACCTTGTGGGCCAATTAGTACATATCCTGATCCGCTGTATGCATATAGTTGTTCGTTTGTCGAATCCCACCATAAATCGCCAGTAGCTAAACCAGCTGGTGCAGTTGCGGCAACTTCAGCGCCGCCTGTTGTTCTAAATTTGGATCCATCATAGAATTTTAGTTTATTAGCACCCGAATCGTACCAAACCTGTCCTGAAATGGCCTTCGGAGGCTGGTTAGCACCACTAAAGTTTTCTAGTAAGTGTAAAAAGTTCTCGTTTTGGATCTCACCGTAACCGGCGTAATTCTTACCTACTAATTTAATATCAGTAGTTTGATCGACGGTACCATCTTCAACAACTGTTAAAGTAGTTCCGTTATATCTGTCAATAGTATATGCCATTTCTTTTCCTCTATGTTACTATTTATCTTTTACCACAAGCCGCCGCTTGATCCAAGATCGTTATCAAATGTCCACGCACCTGCGGCTACTATAAAGCGTTTTAACCCACGTCCTACAGTAACGTTAACTACACCTGCCGCTGATGCAAACGCAACATCCTGTACCACACTCTGGTTTAATACACCATTAGCGTCTACAGCAATGTATGATATGTTTTTAGCCGCATCAACGTCAATACCAGTAACCGTAGCACCTGAAATAGTTGATGTTGCAACATACGCATATGTGCCTGTTTTCTTATTACTAGCAGGATATATGTCTTCAATAATTGTAGCAATATTCGTGTTAGTTAATCCTGTGACGTCTAAACTTAAAGTAACCGGTTCTAGATTAATTTGATCGTCAACATAATACTTTGTAGCGGCATCCGTGTTAGTTGTTGGTTCCGCTAGTCCTGTAATTTTTTGGTTATTAGTAATTGTAATAGAACCAGTACTTTCTAACTGTAAAGGTGTGCTAGTTGAAATCTTCGCACCCTGAATGTTAGTTTGGTCTACATTAAGTTGATTTAGTGTACCAATATCAGTAAGTCCAAGTGCTTGTGTTACACTTGATCCTAGTTCTGTTTTGTTTAATACATTAACACCTTCTGCTTTATACCACTTAGTTGCAACAACATCAATATTTTCACTTGATGTCCACGCTCCTGTAGCATTTTTCCAAAGCCATTCTTTATCAAGATCACTTGATTTAAGAATAACTCCACCGCTATCAACTCCGGCATTATTTAATAATGTACTATCACTAGTAATACCTAGTTCAATATTCTTATCTTCAACTCTTAAATCTTGTGTTTCAATAGCAACAGCTGGTGACGTCAAATATAAATTTCCGTCAACACGCATATCTCCACCAACATGTAGTGTATGCTGTGGTGCATCTTTAAATATACCTAAGAATGATTCTGATGTGTCAATAGTTACTGCATCAACAAAGCCTGTTGCTTTTCTAACTCTAATTTTGTAATCATGATTTGACAATTGGTTTTCGTTAACAACACTAGTTCCAACTACCTTTTGAATATTATTTTGTGCTGTACCAATTGTAATTCCGCCGCTGTTAGCAACTGTTAGTGTTCCAATAGTAGTAGCGTTTGTATCTGCTGATAAAAACTGTGATGCACTCTTTGCAACTCCAGCCGCATCAACTAGTGCTGATGCACTATCAGCTGACCCTCTAAATACAAAGTCAGTGACAGTTGAAATAATATTAAAGCCTTTCTTAATACTAGCTAACCCTGTAATAGCATATGCCGCTGATGGCGTAAATTCGTTGTTTGAAAATATTCCAATTAGTGTTCCGGCAATTGAAAACCTTACAACAGTTTTACTATTGTTTTGGTTATCTAAAATTGTTACAGTTTCAAAACCTGACTTGCCTTGATCACTTGTATAAACAGGGCCTGCTAGGTTAAATTGTGTTCCGTCATAAAAGTGTAATTGCTTTGTTGCATTATTAATCCAAAGATCACCTGCAACTACGCCAACACCTGGTTGTGAATTTTGTACAATAGGACCGCCACTGGTTCTAAAGTTTGATCCGTCATAAACTTTTAATCTTGCTTCTTGTGAATCGTACCATAGCTGTCCTTTTAACGGAAGACTTGGTGCAGAAGTATTTGCAAAGTTTTCTAAAATCTTAATAAAGTTTTCGTTAATGCTTTCGCCGAATCCTGAATAGTTTTTACCAATTAATGAAATATCAGTAGTTGTAGTATCTAATTTACCATCTACTAGATCTACAAGTAACGAGCCGTCTGTTTTATTTAATTTATAACTCATTATACTGCTCCCGTATTAGCACCAGCATATATGATAAAGTTCATCGACATATATGGGTTCATAATGTCTATTGGTTGTCCAATTGCACTATTTGTTAAGATGCCACCTGATGATGGATAAGCCTGGGCCGCTCCTGTTCCTGTTGGTGCATCATATTGTATACCTTGTGGATCGTTTGGTGTACCTGTAATATCTCTTGATATGTAGTACTGATCTCCACTTGGGCCACGTTGATCATGTTCGTGTTCTGGTAAGTTAGTAAGTCCAACGGATTGTGTTTGTTGTCCTTCAACATTACCTATTGTATCTGCCGCGGCACTTGTTACAACGTTAGCACTTTCGCCACCCATGTTATCTAGGCCTAGCATAAATCTACCACGTAAGTCTGGTAAAGCAAATTTACCTGCTGTTACAAGTGATTGTGCTTTATAGTTGTATAAGATTACATTAAACAAGTTTTGGTATTCAGCAATAGTAACTTCTCTACCATCACAAATTAACCAATCAGCTGGTAGAACGCCTGCGGCAAATGCCGTAACCATTCCAACTGGAAGTTGCGGAATTGCTTTAAACAAGTTAGTTCTTGATATCTTATATACACCAGTATCACCAGTTACTCTGTTGAACATAATTTCATCAGTGGAGTTACTTAATGCTTGTTCTGTTTTATTTGCAATAAACGTGTTATCAATTGACGTAATAAAAGTTTTAACACTTTCGTCTTGTCCGTTAAATGTAAACTCAGAAGCACTAACGTCACCTGTCATTCTAAATGTTGTTGCACTTGCTAACTTATCAGTAGATCCTGATCTACCACTAATTGATCCTGTAACGTTACCTGTAACATTACCTATAAAGTTTTGCGAAAATACATTTAAGAACTGTTCGTTTGCAGTACCAATATTTCGTGTTGTTGTAATGTTTGGAACAATGTTGCCTGTGGTTAATAACCCTGCAATGTTTGTGTCACTACCTACAAATAACTTCTTAGCAATACCAACACCACCTTTAATAATGGCGCTACCTGTATTAATTGTTGCAGAGTCTGTTGTACCGTTAACTAGTATTTGACTATTTGTTTGAATATTACCAATAACATCTAATGCTTCAACTGGTGCTAAATTGTTAATACCAATTTTACTTGTTGAGTCAACACGCAATACTGTAGTAGTTGTGCCTTCATTGTTAACTCTAATATCAATGTTTGATCCACTTGTTTGGTGACCAATAATTCCTGCTTGTCCTTCAATGCCGATATTCAATGCACTATCTGCACCAACTGTAAGTCCTGAATTGTTTTTAATCTTTATTGGAACAAGACTGTTAGTTTCTTTATCAGCTCTTAAGAAGTTTGCCGCTGGAACATTTTCTGCTCCAACTACTAATGCTTCTGCTTTTTCTGCTGTGCCGCGATATTTTCCAACACCTGAACCAGTAATATCAAATGTACTTAAATTGTACCCTGGACTAATAGTTGTAAAACCTTGCAACGTAGTCTTTGGTGTAAATGCATCAGTGGCCATAATTGCTAAAGTTTTTGCTTTAACTTCAACAATTAGAACTGTGTATGTAATATTGTCTGTACCAATAATAGTATCAGGCTTAACTCCAGTTGAAAGACCATCACTAAATGTTGGTCCAACTAAGATCCAACCCGAACCTGTAAACAAGTATAATTGTTGGTTGTCAGTATCAACCCATAAGTCGCCAACTACTGATTGGTTTGCTTCTGGTTGTGTGGTTGCTTTTTTAAGTCCACTTGCACTAACCCAATTAGTTCCGTCATACAATTTTAGTTGATCAATGCCTGGTGTTGTATCATACCATAGCTGACCTTCTACTGGATTTGTCGGTGCTGTGTTAAAAGCAAAGTTTTCTAGTAAGTGTAAAAAGTTTTCGGCAATAGCTGTACCGTAAGCAGTTGTATTTCTGCCTGGCAAATCTAACGATGTTTGTTGATTGACAGTATTGTCTTCTACAACAATGCTACCTTTTTGGGATAAGTCAGTATAGTTTACGGTATATGCCATTTATTAAACCTCGTTAAAACCTGTTAAACTCTGTACTCTAACAGTATAATCAATTTGGATTAATCTGTTTAGTGATTTTTGTACAGGGTGGAAAATTACATGCGTTAGTAATCTGCCTGTGCCGCTACTTGCGTAACTTACAAGACCTAATTCGTCAAACACGTATAAGCTATCATTAGCTGTTGCATTGTCTAATGCATCTTGTCCACTAGGCTCACCGTAATCAAGTAAACATGTTGCTACAATATCTGTGTAGTTTGTGCCACTTACGTGTCTAGTCTCTAATTTGTTTCTAGTAGGATCTACGTTATTAACGTTATTATTGTCAATAACTTTAGCATATGTTTGGTTATACAAACTAGCATTAGTTCCAGTGGAGTTTGGTGACAAGTACGTAATGATGCCTGTTGGGTCAACATTTGTACCGCCGTTACCAAATGCCATTTGGTATACCATTCCTTGTCCTTGGTTAGATAGACTCTCCGCTAATGAGATACTCATGTTTTCGTAGTGAATAGCATTACGCTTGTCCACCAAGATTTCACCAGTCTCTGGATTGTGTATCTTGATGTGCCCTTGTAAAAGAACACCTTGTTTATCATTAAATTTATCTGTCATCATATGTTTCCTACAAGTGTATTTATTTAGGTAACGCCACCTCTGTGTTCCTTAAGAACCGTGCAATGTCATTTTCTTGCCTATGCAGTGGAATTCCAGTATCAGTCCAAGGTCTACCAATGCGTCTAACCACCACTATCTTGGTATTAATAAGTGGTGTTTCTGCTAATACGACAGTTGATGTGGTTCCATCCACACTAAACTCAGCTGGTGATGTAATATCGCCTTCTGGGCTATCTAGATCAACTGTTGGATCGTATATATTTATTGCATTTTTGCGTAGGCGGCGTCCTGCAACAAATATTTCAAAATCATTAACTGATCCTGGAATAAAGTCTACTACAATGCTACTTGTAGAGCCGTCTGCGGTAAATGTTTCTGTAAGTGTTCTGTCCTGGTATGGTACAGTTTGCTTATTACTCTGATCTAATAGCTCAGTTCCTGCAATATGTACTGTTGGAATACCAGTTCCTAATGTACCTCTACGTAATTGTCTAAGTACTCCACCTTCTTTTAGATAATATTCTATGCGTTCACCGTTAATAAACACAATTCCTGGAATACTACGCTCTTTATTTGGTTGTGGTAACGTATCTACGTTACTAACTTTAATGCTTGTGTCGTAATAGTTTAAGTTTTCTGCTAGGAAGTATCTATTTTCATCACCTAAACGCTTAAAGTGTGTTCTGTTTAATATATCTTTAAACTGACTGAATCCAAACTTAGGAAGCATTGTGTTATTACTAAAGTGAATAAGTTCTAGTTCATCACCAGCATCAATATCAATTGCAATCTTAATAGTTACTTTATCTTCTAATAATGCATATTCAATATTAGGTGATAGCAAATCACCGTTTCTAGTTAGCCACACATAACTTGTATCAATAGCCGGAGTTCTTAACTTAATAAATCCGTTTGTTAATTGATGGTACTCTGAATACTCAGCAGTTCCTTGTGTTACTGAAGCTCTTGCAACAACATCAAAGTTTATTCTTTCAATTTTTGCAACATCGTGATTACTAAATTGATAAACTGTGATTGACTCTCCATTCTGTGGAGCAGTTGTTAACTGTACTTGATTTGGTGTTTCATTCCAGTAGCCACTAGCATCAAAAGTACCAAAGTCGTACTCGCCATCACCTAGTAAGTAAATATCTAAAATATCACCTGCAACTCCAACACCGTTGAATAGTTCAACGCTTGAATTGTATCTGTTCCACATATAGTGTGTTGACAATATTTGTGCTACACCGTTTAGGAATACTTTAATTTTTTCTGCTGGTATTTGTGCAAGTCCAACTTGCCAATCACGCAACTTATATTCTCTAACTGCTGAAACTGTATACTGTTGATTGTATCCTGGTTTAAGTATTTTGTTTCCTACTTTAACAACTACACTATTTGCCAACGGACGTTGTGTAAACGGTGCGTTTGCTAAATTAAATGTCTGTAGTGATCCTGACCCCGTAAACGAATCTGTTGATACTTGGGAGAATGACTTAGCTGTACTATCGTAGATAACATACTGTAATAGTTTGCCTGGTAGCGGAGCAACTGATAGTCTAAGTAATACTTGCCCTGCTTTATCGTATGATGCATCAGTTTCTGCCAATACAGCATCTATAGGTTCACCATCTTGTGTAATGAACAACGATAGTCCTTGTTTAAATTCTACTGGTGTAACAAATACTGATGTTGACCCGTCACCTGTAAACGTATCTGCATCAAGAATGTTTTCACCATTTGCTGACATTGTAATAATGTTAACGCTATTACCAATAGCAGGTGCAACTGAAGCATCTAATGTTAAAGTATTATCTTGATAGTTAACAGTAAACTTAGAGTAATCTAAAATAGTTCCGTTAACCTTAACAAATATATCTTTATTACTTGCTGGTACTACTGTAAGAGCATATGTATAGTTTCCGTCAAACACATAATTGTAATTATTAATAATGCTTGACCCGTCATTAATTCTATCGTATACTTTAATATTCACACTATCAAGAAGTTGTCCTGGAACTAGTTCCTCTGGACCTTTCGATGTTAATGGTGTTACAAATCCGTCACCGTCAATAACAATATCTTCTGCTTCAATACCTCTTGCTGTTTGGTAAGCCATGTTACCACCTTGTAGCATTGTATCGTATGCATCAGCATCTGGTAAGAAACTTCCGTCCGATGTTGATTTCCTAATAACAATTACATCATTAAGTTGTGTTGATATTTTATCGTTGTCAATAATAAATGTATCTGTTTCTCCATCACCTAGTAGTGATAACATTACTGCATTTGGATTTCCTGGTACAGTAGATCCGTCATATTCTGGATCATCAATTCTGATGCCGTTTTTGTATACGTTATATGTTACGCCATTAGCTAATGGTGCTGACAATGTTAATGCAATAGTTGATCCATCTAGTTGGAAAATTTCATCTTCGTATGTTGCATCATATGAATCCCAAGTAGTTGTATAGTAAGGCTCATTACTCCAACCTGTTCCTGTATTAAACGCAAAACTCTTAACTTGAACTCCGCCGTAATCAATACCATCCATAAGTTGCGACACATCGTTACCAAGCTGTCCTGTAGTTGGATTGTAGAATAAGTTAATTCTATCCTGTGCTTGTAACATTGAAACATCTTTCTTATAGCTAACAATAATAGATGCGTTGTTTGCTGGAGGTGTTTCAAAAATTATACGACCTTTGTATCTTGCATAAGACTTATCAGTATATTCTTTATTACTAACAGAATAGTTACCTTGAAGTTCTTCAATACCGTTAACACTAATAGTAATTTGATTAGTTCTAACATCCATTGGCCATTTAACATCAAATATAGTTAAACTATTGTTTCCTGTAAATGTTTGTGTTTCTGACAATGTAGTAATTAAGAATGTTCCAGTTACTCTATCAAACTTGCTACGTAAATGTAAACTTCTAACTTTACTGTTACCTAGTTGTGCAGATATTTTAGCAGTCCTACTAGTAATTGTAGTTGACAAACTTCCTTCAACTTCAACTGTTGGTGCTGACAAATATCCTGAACCTGGATTTGTAACTTCGATGCTTACAACACTTCCGCCTGATCCTAATTTAGCAAGTCCTTTAGCACCTGTGCCGCCACCGCCAACAAATTTAATTACTGGTATTTCTGTATATCCAACACCTGGGTCACTAATATTACAACTTACAACTTCAAAGCCAACATTATCTAACCAATGCTTGTTTGGATATACATTAAGATTTGCATCTTGTCCGTAAATTAAATTGTCTTTAACTTTAAGTGATGCTGGTTCAATACGCTGTGTATCTTCGTTATACTGTGGTGCAAAATCAAAATCACTAATACTACTTTCAGTTTCGTCTGTTTTAGTATAGCTACTTAGATATTCTCTAATTTTTGTTTTAAAAGGTTTAGTTTCTTTAACAAACTCTTCGTAACTAGGCAAGCTATCATTTTGGAATGTAACTTTTTGTTGCAAGTCGCCTGCGTTGTGTTTTGCTTTAATGAAACTAGATTTAAATGCCCAGTCAACAAACGGTTGCTCTGCAAATGCATATCTAATACTTGCAAGGAATAACTGATTGTATTCAACTTCTAAGTTGTCGACAAATAAATCTTCTTTAAGTGCTTTTAATAAAATACGTAACTCTAGTGTAGGTTGGTTATCATAAAAACTAGTATCATAACTTAGTCCATCAAATCCAACATAACTCTTTGCAAAGTTATACAATGTTTCTTTAAACGCTATTGTTCCGTTTTGTCTACCAATTGTTTGATAGTTAGTTGTATAATCAGCCGCTTCTTCGTTACTAATTTTTTCTAATAGTAACCAACCGCCTGCTCCAACATTATTAATTTTAATAATATCGCCAATGCTATCATCTAATGATGTTAGTAAGTAACTTTGATCTATTGTAAAATCAACTTCTGTAAATTTACTGTATCCTGCAGAGTACCAATCAATGTAATCCCACCAAGCACTACAATCATATGACTGTGTTGATGTTCTCTCATACAATCCTGTTATAGTATTGTATGCAAATATTGACCATTTGTTGTTTACGTTTTCGTCACTCTTAACAAGTACACTAAACAATCTTAGTGCTAAGTTTGTAGATGAAGCATAGTTCTTGCCTGGATTTCTAACTGTTACTGTAGCAATACCGCCTGAAGCATTTAATGTTATTTTAATTTGTGCTTTTTCGCCATCACCAACTTGTTCAAACTTGTATATCGGAACTGTAAGATACCCTGCGCCAGGGTTAGTAATATCAACTCTAATTAATTTTCCTTCTTCAAAAATTGGAGTTAATGTTGCCGGCTTAACTTTAGAAATACTAACAAAGCCTAGTTCAGAATGTGTATCAACTGCTATGTCATATTTTGCACTAATAAGATCCGGTTGTGGATCTTTAGAAAGCAAATTAACAAAGCTAAATTCATCTACAATTAATTCTTTTACTAGCACTCTATTAACACGTTCAACAACTTGTTTAAGTGCTTCAATGTTATTTCTAAACATTGATTGTCTAGGTCTATTAAGAATTCCGTATTTCTGTTTAAAGGATAACGCTGGATCTGGTACTGGTCTGTTATAAACATCAACACCAATTAAACTATCAATCCATTTTTCTTCTAAATCTTTGTTTGGCTTACTTGTTGACAATCCATCTGTAATAAGCTGATACTGACTATGTGTATTAATGTCTTGATTTTCAATAGTCCAGTAACGGAAGTTAATTGCTTTTTTATCATCTTCAACTAAACTTCCACAGTTATATAATCCAAATCTATTATTAGCGTAGATTGCAACAAACTTATATCCTTGTGCTACCGGATCTTGAATTAATTGTGCAACATCAAATGCACTTGCACTTCTATTCTCTAAGTTAGGAATAATCTTAGTATTTTTAACCCAATAGTAATATCTGTTGTAGAACGCTCCGCTTACATTATTGTATAATCTTTTAGTTACAAATGTAGCAGTACCGTATTTAGGTGTTCCACTAATTCCTCTACTAAGTCCATCTTCTGTATCAGCTAGTTCTAACCATCTTGTTGGAGTTAATGTAGATTCAACCCATTCATACACATCTACAGATGCGCCAACCATCAACTGGTTAAAGTTTGCTGTATTATAAATGATATTATTCTGATATGGTTCAACCCATTGTACTGTACTAATATCCCACCATAGTTTACCTACATGTTCTTCAGCCCAGTAATTTTCTTGGTCAACGTTTACAGTTGATTGATCACTTTCTGTATAAGTTGCAGGATCAAATGGTGTTGAAAATGCTAATTCTTCTTCAGCTGGTCCAGCAATTTTACCTTGTATTGGATCAATGTAGTCTAGCTGTGTTGCAGTTCCACTACCGTCTTTAGCGTAAATAAACACGCCTTTAAATTTGCTTAGGTCAACTTGTTTAGTTGGAGTTCTGTATTCTATCCACGGAAGTTTATTACGCTGTCTCTTATAATCAACAACAGTTCCAATAAAGTTGTTACCTGTAGTTGATGCACTTAGCTCTGGCATTGACACATAAATGTGATTTAATGATGCGTGGACAAATTCTCCAAACCTTTCAACATCACTGTTATTAAAGGCTAATTTTTCTCCGTACAATAAGTATCCACCAACAAACTGATAAACAAACACTTCACCTGAGTCTAAATTTTCTTTACTAAACTGCGTTAGGTTGTTATCAAAGCTAGTTTCAACAGCTAAGTCCGACTCTTTATTATTAACATATTGTGCAGTAACTAGTGTGCTATCATCTAAGTATGTTTGAGGTTGCGGATCTGCTGGCAATTCGTATCTATCAAAGGAAGTATTGTTAACTAGGTTACCGCCTTGTGATGAAACCATTAATTCGTTTCCTGCAAAGTCAACTGTTTGGCCGAAGCGTTCAGCTACTGAACTATCTGGGCTAGTAAGTTCTTGGAATACGTTAAATGTTCCTTCAGTATTTTTATACACATAAACTTTGCCGTTATCATTAGCAATGCTATCGTCTAACGGTGCACCTACTGCTAATAACTCTCCATCATCTGATAAAGTAATTGCACTTGCATATTTTGTAGACGTTAACGGAGTTATAATAGACTGTGTAAATTCATAATGTCCATTGTTGAATCTGTAAACTGCAATTTTAGGATCTGCATTTTCAAAGTCTGCAACAGTAGCTAATACTTGTCCGTTCTTACTTACAGTAAACGGGTGTGCAAAATTATATAATGTATTACTTTCATCGTCGAATGTTGAATCACCATCTGGTTGTACTCCAGTATCGTTTGGAACATAGCCTAAGAAATCTGTCTGCTTTGGTAGTAACGTCCAACTATTTGAAAACACACCTGCCGCTTGATTCGTTGTACTCTGATAAAAGTTATTACTATAAAGAACAATGTCATCAGTATAGTAAGGTGTTGCCTCACTAAATATTCCTTTATAATACGGATCTCTTGTTACACGCCAATCATAAGTTCCGTTACTATCATATCCTGTTTTAACAAAATGTATTCTACCTGGATTAGTACCGTTGCCTGCACCTGGAGCACTTACAAATAATGTATACAAGTTAGTATGTTTAGTTAATACTAGCTGTGTTCCTAAGTTTTTATCATTGCCACGTTCTAAATTAGTATACCCGTGTTGTAAAGAATATTCACCACTACCAGTTTTGTTATAAACAAAGTACGCACCTTCATTGGAGTATGCACTTGCTACACCATTAGCTGGATCAATTGGTAAGTTATATATTTGTGTCCAGTCTTTGTTTAACGGTGTTGGTGTATTTGCTTGACGTGGTACACCAGTAACTGTTCTAGTTGTGTAGAACTGGAATTCAATTTCGTTTTTGTATGACGGTACTGCTACTTGTAACAATGAACTATCATTGTTTTTAACAACAATATACTTTCCTGAATAAGATGATGTTAAGTCAGTTGATTCAATACGTCCAGTAAGTCTGTTAAATCCTTGACCTTGCCAATTTTGAATATACAAGTCGCCTGTTGCGGCATGCATGTTACCGTAGCTAAATGTACCAGCTAAGTTTTTAACAAATAGTGTTGCACCTAGTAAGCCCTCTTGAACATATACAACTTCAGCGTTTGCTCCTGTATACGGTTCTACTATAATGTCGCCTTCAACAGGAACATATGGAACTTGGTTTGGTGGAGGAGTAAAGTTAGTAAACGTAATTTCAATTTGACCATCCCATAGAGCATAAACTGTCTGTGGTTGATTTAAGTATATTGTTTCTAGTCCTAAAACCATTGGATCATATATTGTGTTCAAACTATCTTTAACTTGGTTAATACCCATTGTAAAAGTATCACCTTCACTAAGTGTATTAGTAATAGACTTAGGAGCTCTGATAAACCAATATGGTTCTGTTACTGGAAGTCCTTGCTTATTGTAATGACTTAGTATTCCAATCTTGCCGCCCCTTGTTGGGTTGTTAAGATCTTGGTTGAACGCATATACGTCATCCATTGTGTTTGCATAAACTTCTGGTGTTCTACTTTCAGTACTTGTAATATAATCAGCAATAACTAAATTTGGAATAGTAATTGATCTTTCAGTAGTAGTAAAACTAGTAATGCCGTTAATTCTCCACCAGCCGCCAAATGTGTTATTAGTGTTATTAAATTCAATAGTTGTGTATGTTCCCATACTAACACTATTTGTAACTAGTGTTCCTGAAGCTTCAAACGCTCCATTAACATCTGATACATATATCATTCCTGTGCTAACATTGTCAATAAGAATATCTTGAACTGTACCAATACCAGTACTAGTTGAAATAATATCGCCAACTGTTGGAATTCTTAATAAGTTTTCAACATAAAGAATAGCATCAATTTTTGCAACAATAGTTTTTGTGCCTTCAAAACTTGCTGTGCCTGGGCCGTTAACACCAAACGGTAAAACACCATTTGGATAGTTTTGCGAATACTGATTCCATTGTAAGCTAATTGTGTCATTAACAGCTGAGCCTTCATATGGGTTTACTGGTGCTCTAACTAATATGTGATCTGTTGCACCGTCAAAACTGTAGCGTCCTCTAATTGCATATACTGTTTCTGGATATGCTCCGTCTGCATAACTTGCAACTGCAATATCATGTGAAGTATAATAACTAGGAAAATTAAACACACCAGATGCTGATCCAATGTCATAGTTAGCTGACCATATTGCTTGTTGGTATGATACAATATCTTTTGCTGTGTAATTAGTAGCGTCTGAAAACTCTCCTTCGTACAATGTCTTAACATTACTTGCTTGTGGAGCGCCAATTACTAAAAACTCAGCATCTTCTGATATAGCAACTGCCTTACCAAAGTTTCCGTTGCCTGCATAGTACGATGTTCCAGGTGCTTCAATTGTTTGAAGATGTGTAAACTCAACTGTATCAGTATTTCTACCAAATAGGTATACTGCGTTGTTTCCATACGCACCAATTGCAAGTGTTGTATTTCTTGAGTCAGCGGCAATAACTGTTCCAAACTCTACTGACGAGTCACTAGTTTTAATATTGGAAATAACTTGTTGCTGAACATGTACTGGATCGTTTTTCAATACTAACCATTCGTTGTTAATATCAGTATCAATCCAAATAGTTTCTCCAACTTGTAAATCGTTATTATAATTTGACAATAACAAGTTTGCAGAATTAAATCCAGAGATTCTATTAGAAGTAAATCTAGTAACAAATCCGTTTGTTAATTCAGCATCTTCAGTTTCACCGTTTGGATAACAAATTAATGTATCTAGTTCGTTACGCTTAACTTTGTAAAACTTTTCAGCACCTTCAACATCAACAATACCAATAATTTCGTCAATTATATAGTTTGATTGTTTTGATAACGTTAATACAAATTCAGTTATTCCAGCATTAGTAGTTGTCTGTACAGCTAACACTCTATCATCAGTTCTATTATACTTTACAACGTCCCATGTAATACCACGTTTACCAATCCAAACATAATCACCAACATTAAGTGCTGATACTGTTTGTGTTAATATGTCGTCATATGTTGCTACAGAAAGTTTTACATCTTGCGGATTAACATATCCTGCTGTTGGTAATGCATTTTTCTGAATGTTTCTGGTTGGAAACGGCTTATGATTATACTGTTGAGGTTTTAAATAAGTTTCAAAAGGTCTAATTCTATATATTAGATCAGTTTCAGTTCCTGATACTGTGTCTACTAGTTCAATAGGTTGTGGACTTAGTCTAAAATTTGCTTCGTCTAGTGTATATTCAACTTCGTCAAACGCTGTTGATGATCCATACTGTCCTAATCTAAATGCCCATTCTTCATAAAAGTCTAAGCTATCTGCATCTGTATTAGACAATGCATCAAACAATTTAGTTAAACTATTCTTTGTACCTTTATCTTGAATAAAGCCTTGATAAAATTTGTACTGTGAAACATCATCATTAATAATGTTTTCTAAATACTTACGCTTTTGATATCCAATTAAATGCTGTGCCAGGCGCTGTTGCTCACTATCAAAGTTATCTGTATCAAGGTCATAAAAGTCGCCAAACTGTTTTGCTTTATAATCTAAGTTTGCTTTTAACCCTGCTTCAGGACGAACTTCTAGTTTCTCCCAGTCTTTATTATCAAATATATTTGTTCCAGGAATTTTTACCTTTGCAACGTAATAAAATTCTTTGTACTTAACTGTGTCGCCTACTGCATAATCATTCCATGTTTCCCATACTGTTGTTTTAGCAGAGTCATATATAAATCCTGGAATATTAAATCCGCCTGTCCAAGCATCAGTTCTATATCCCATAACTTTTAATCTTGCTTGACGGTAACCCGGTGCTTGATCATAAATTACATCTTTGAATACTGTAGTATTATCAAGTATTACAACGTGTTCTTTTTGCACTAACGGAATATTAATGTTGTAAATTCCATCACCTGTATTTCTAGTTTTTAATTCAAATTCGTTATCGTCGTTTCTAGCTACTCTTGCATATTCCTGAATTAATTTCTTACCGTCTGCTTTTAACAAACTGTAGTCATAAAATGTATCAAAGATATTATCTGCTACATTGTGCGTTCTGTAAAAGTTTAATTGGTTAGCACCAGGGCTAAGTGCAATAACACTATTTTCTGCCCAGTTCTGCGTTGTCCAGAATAAGAATTCTTTAGCACTTACTCTCCAATTTTCTACTTCTTTAATATTATCATTGTAATTGTTAAATGTAAAGCCAATGCTTTCTAAATACTTACTATACCCTAGTAAAAAGTCAACAACTTCTTGCTCAGTCTTGTACATAGTACCATACGCTAATTCTGCTGGCTCTTTAACTAATTCAGTATTGAATGAGCGTCTAAAGAACGCTGAACGGCCGCCTCTTAACGGAAGGTCTGGTAGTCTTTGATACAACTCTTGATTAAATCCTGTTGCATCAGTTGTGTGATTTTCTTTAGCAACATAAAAGTTATTGCTAAACTGTATAATTGCACCTTCAACATATCGTTGTTTCTCTGCCCATACTACAAAATCGTCACTAATTCCGCCGATTGTTACAAACGGATCATCTGCTTTAGGTGTTGGCGTAAACCATTTAAAGTAAGGATTAACATTATCATAGCCTCTAATAATAAATCCTTCAGCTTTCTTCTCAATAATTACACCACTGTAAGTTACTAACTCTGTTAGCGAACTTGTGTTTAAAAATATCTGATAATTTTCATCTGGTACAAAAACATTGCCTTCATTGTAAGGAGTTCTTGAATCAAGGATTAACTTAAACTTACTCTTTTCAGTAAAGCCGCCTATTTTAATTCCTAGTTTGTTATCAATAGATTTTAAGTTTGTTTGATAAGCAGAATAAACATTAACATCTCTACTGTTTAAATAGTTTGCAATTACGTTTACAAGTCCACATGTGTTTACTCTAGTTGCATCTGAAGTAGTATTTGGAAATACTAAATCTTCTAATCTTAAACGTTTTCCAGTTGGCTTGTAAACAACAGTTCCTGCACTATCTCTAATAATTCTACTTCTATCCCAACCAAGCCCTATAACTTTACTAGGTTGATTTAAGATTAAGGAAATTATTAATGCAAATGGGTACTCTGAACTTCTTCTCCAAGCAGTTTCTGTTGGGGATTCATCTCCAAATTTAAAAGCATTTTTTGTTGAGCCTAGCACAAACTCTTGTGCATAGTTAGAATCTACAGGACTTATTAAATTTCCACCTTCATCAACAGGTATCCATTTAGTAAGGGCAGGTCTCTTATAATGCTTTAAGTATTTTGGAGGTGCACCTGGAGTTCTTAACAGACCATCTTCGATGTCTTTCCATAGTATTTTGTTTTCACTTGTGTATGGTGCTAATCCGTATTCAGCGTCCCACCAAGTTGGCTTAACACTTATACCTAACATTTCCCATGGATGTGTATGAGGGCGATCTGTATCAAATGCTTGTTTATATACTGCTCTCCAAAAACCAGGGTTAGTGTTACCTATGTTATTGTTAGTAGAACTGTAATTAAAAGTAAAACTGTTTGTTGTGTCGTAGAATGAATAGTCTGTATAGTCTGCGTTACCTACAACTGCAAGCCAATCAATAAACTCTGCAATCATACCCTTGTCTAAAGCCGATTTAGGAATACCTGTATTTCTATTGGCGCCACCTACAAAATCGTGCAAGTCAAATAATGCTGGGTCGTATTTTACTTTTAAGTTATTATAAATTCTTTTTTCTAATTCAAGTAATAACTCATCTCTAAAATCACCATATGCTACAAAAATACTACCGTCATGTCCTTGGATAACTTCTGTTGGTGTTTGGTATGTGTTATCAATAAACTTACTAGGAGCATATGCTGGATACAATCCTAACTTAGTTGGAGTTTCAGGAATAAATGAACCATCAGTATTTTCATATTCGTATACTGTAATAACATCATTAACAGTTAACACTTTTAAGAATTTTATAAATCCTTCAAAGCCTACTTCAAATTCGTAGTCGTCCCCGTGAGTCAATAACGCATCGTTGCGGTATACACTAATTGCTGTATTAGTTGGAGTTGTTAGGCTGAAGTCTGATGTTAAACTATAATATGCTTGATCAGCATCATAAACTTTGTGTGTAATAACATTACTAATTCCATGACCAATCATATCACTAAAGTAAAATGGCATGTCATTAGTCTTATTAAGATTTAATGCTGATAATACTTTATCAAAGTGTACTCTTGTTTGCCCGTCAAACCCTAAAGTTTCAGCAGTTTGTAAAAATGTTCTTCTAAACTTGCCGTATTCTTTTCTTCCAAATTTAAGTGCTTTAATAATATTTGCATTCTTATCAGTTATATGATATAGTGCAAGGTTGGTTAATCCACTGTGCTGTGTAAATCTATGACCGTACGCTGATAAGTTTCCTAGATCTCGTAAATTACTTGTTCCTGGAAAAGTTCCTGTCCAGTCATCTCTGTATTCAGTGATGCTTTCAACATGGTCGTTAACTTCGCCTAGTGTAAAAGAAGCAATATTTTCGTTTTTAGGATTACGTTCAAAGTTAATTGGAAATTCATAAACACCGTTACTATTTTTTGTTGTAGCACTATTAGTTTTAATTACTACGTTGTCGTGTTCTTTTAGATCCTTTGTAAATGTAACATATGCTACACCATTAATTCTATTAATAACAAAGTCTGTAAGTTCAAGTTTACGTTTGTCGTTAACATATGCTCTTACCCATAAATCGTTTAGGTCGCCGCTTCTGTCATAAACATCAATAGCAAAATCATTAAACTGTGTAGTTACAATATACTGCCTATTAACAAGCTGTTTACTTTCAGCACTACCTTTAGTCCATCCACTTACATATGCAAATGTTTCTCTATCAGAATATTGTCTTAGTACACCCTTGTCAGAATTAACACTTACTACTGCATTGTTTTCTTGATACGTAAACGTACTGTTTAGTAAGTTAAAATCAAATTCAATATCGCCAGTGTTTTGTAACGCTCTATAACTTATTGGAAATCCTAGTTCTACATCGTTAGTGCCTGTTCCTTGTTTATAGCTAAAAAGTTTGTTACCAGTAAAGGTTGTGCTTTTATATGTTGTTGCGTTAGAATACGTAACACCATTGCTATCAAACAAATCAAACATAGGAGTTTGGTTAATTGCTGTCTTTTCTTGTGCTAGACACCATTTAGTTCCATCGTAATACCACATTTTACCTTTGTTAGTAGTACCAGATTCAACTAACACTACTTCATTTAATAATGGTGTTGTATCAGTTTCTTCAATTAAACTAATCTGTCTAACATTGTTGTGTGTAATATATTTTATTTTGAAAATCTTGCCTGACACAAAGGAATCTGGATCAGCAGTAAACAATACACGCATGTCGTCTGCAACTTCAACATCGTCAATGTTGTAACCTAACGCACCTTCAACTGTTGAAAATACATCAGTAGTATAAGTATCAATTAAGTCTACATTTGTTTTTGCATATGTACCAAACTTGTAAAGTTTAATGTTTTCATTAAATTCAATAATAGGACGTTTAGCTCTATTTGCTTGATCAATTTCAGGTATAATACCATTAATAGTTGCAGTAGCTTCAATAACAGTTTTATGTGTCCATCTGTTATACCTTGCCCACGGATTTAAATCATTACTTGACTTGTTCATACAAACATAATCTTTAGATCCTGCAAAGCTGTTTGCATTACTAAAAGGAAGTCTATCAAATGCGTCTGAATCAAATGGTACAGGTTTATCTGTAGCATAAGTTCCTGGTATCATAACATTTTCGTCTGATACTAATTTAATCTTTTCGCCAACACCTTCAACATACCACTCGCCCTGTGCATACTTTGCAGGAGTAACTGTACCTTGGAAATATAGCTTCATTCCATTGGATAGTTTATATCCATTTGACATTGTATATTCTTGTTTGCCAATGATTTCTGCATCAACATCAATTGAACTATTTTCTACAACATCGTAAATTTTAATTAGTCCACTGGTATTAATATCGTTTCCGTTAATATAGTATAATGTATCCGGAGCATTAATATCTACTCTAAAAGTAATTGTTCCAATGTCTGTTGTTTGTGTACTGTCGTCAATACCGTCAGTATACAGTACTTCTGAATCTAAACTTCTTTGCGTTCTAAAAGTTAAAGGCATACCAGGAGTATTAAGAATAAACGTATATGTTTGTCCTCTAAATAATTTTAATGACGGATTCTGTGTTTTGCCATCTGGTGAAAATACATACGCTGTGTTATCAAGATTGTCTTCACTTGTAACTGTAAATGTACTATCAATGTCTTTGGCTTGGCCAGCAACACCAATACCTATTGGACCATTTGGTAACCAATAGTATTCTCTAAAGTTTGTAAACTTGTCCCAATTAACATGTGGGTTCCAAGCATAGTACTCTTGTCTGTTTAATACACTATCGTTTGAAACTGTGCCGTTGAACGCTTTAATCTGATTTTTATAATCGTTGTAGTCTTTATAAAACGTAACGTTGTCTAATTCATCTTGAATAACTGTAGCAGGTTCAAATTGATAATTTTCTCTATCAGCATTTACATCTGAAACATAGTTATCACTGGCTGTTCTAGCCTTGGCAATTCGTCTACCGTAGTATGCTGATATTTTTTCAGCAACGCCTGGATTTAAAAGCTGATCTAATGTAGCACTTAGAAACTTCTTATTAGAATCTGTTCTAAAATACTTAGGAAGATGGTCTGCACTAGTTCGCTTCGACTGATTTGCACCTACTGGAAGAGCGTTATCAGATTGATTATCATTAAAAGCCATTTAGACTATTCCCCATTAATAGCCACTACTGTATGTAGTGCCACTTGTAATTCCGTTGCTTGTTGTCGTGCCTGATGCAGTAACAACAGTTCCTGATGCTTGTATTCTACTTGCGGTAATAGCATCAATAACTGTAATGTCATCAACTGTTGCTCCGCTAATAAAAATTTCGTCTGCTTCACTTCTTATTTCAAATAAACTACCAAACGACTGTTCAGTCTGCCTTGGTACAATGATTAAACTTACTAAATCTGGTGAAACTTGATTCATTACATATGTGCTTAGTTCAGTGAAGTAAAATGTATCTCCAAAGTCCCAATTCTCAAGTGCAAAGAATTCGTTAATTGCTGTAATAACCTTTGATTTAATATCATTGTCATTTACAACTTGTTCTGAATTTTTTACAATTTTAAATGTTGCCTGCATGTTTGTTTCTGCTTTTGCACCAAATAGTACTTTGTATTTAACTGGGTGATATATAACTTCGTCACTAATTGACTTAATTTTATTAATCTCTGCTCCGTAGCTATTAAACAAATTATCACTACTTGGAGGTAAAGGTAACGCTGGTGTTACTCCTCTCAAATACTGTCTAAACGATGCATCATATTTCTTTGTTAATAAGTAACAATCATTAATGTTTGTACTACTTGGATCAATACGATTATCATCATCTGCTGTATGCACATAATGGAACTTTAATTTGTCTCTGCCTACGTAGGCTTTATAGTCTGTTGTTTGTGTTAACAATCCTGTAGTTGCATTATACTTCTTAAACACTTCTGTGCTTACAACATAAAATACTTTTCCAGTTGGCATACCTGATAGCTGTATAAACCCATCGTTAGTAACTACTGTAATATTTTCATCAGCATTGTCACAATATTTAAAATCTTCAATGTTATCAGATGTTATATATTTCTTTAAGAAAATAAACTTTGAGTTAACATTAGTTGTTGGAGAAATTAATACGTTAAATGTATCAGGATCATCAACTACCGAATCATCATCAGTATCAAAGAATCCAACTTCAATCTTTTTACTATCAATGTACCCTTCTGGGTCTCTGTATTCTTTAACAATTTGCCAAGGATAATCACTACTAAATGGTGCAGTACCGTCTGGTAAAGTATTAATAGATAATACGCTAATTTTATCTTTAACAATTTGCCCTGTTTTATTATCGTAAATTTTCTGTTCGCTATCGTAGAAGAATCTAATTTCTTCATTGCTTTCAAATACGTATCTTAGTCCTCTATAACTAATAGTATATGTTGCTCCGTCAGTTTCAAACAATAATAACCAACTTGCATCAAGTTGTTGGTTTGTAATATCACCTGTTTTACCTGTACTAAAATTACTTGTAATATCTAAATTATTTTCTGTAACTAAACGCCACTGTCTTAAATTAGCATCGTATCTTAACCCAAATGTTCTGTATGCAAACACTTGATCAATTAACTGGGTCTTAATGTCAGTTACTAATGCCTTACTAAACTTTGGTCTAATTTCCGCTAGTACTGCGTTAGCTGGAATAATATCATTAAATGCAATTGGTCCAGTACCGTCAATATTGTTTGTTCTGCCGTCACCTGCAACACTTACTACTTTTGTCCAAACGTAATCTGTTGCATTGGTTGGTAATATACTACCCGTTCCTAGTGTTCCGTTGCTATTAAAGTATTGGCCTGTTGGTGCTACAAATTTAATTAAACTTCCTGGTTCAATAAATCGTAGTCCACTACCAGTAAATGTTCCAACTTGATATGTAGCATCTTGTGAGTCTAAAAACTTACCCGTACTATAATTTGTTGCTGTAGATAGTTGTGACCATTTTGCTTGTAAATCTGCAACTAGGACCTTTGGAAACTTATCAAGGTAATAGTTAATTACAGATGTTTTTGACAACAGTGGTGTAATTATATTTTCAATAGTTCCTTCAACATCTGTTCTAGTACTAAATGTAAACTGTTCTTTACTTTCTGTTAATTCTTTGTAAAGAAGACCGTCTGTTCCAAACAAACTAGTATTTGAATATTTTCCTGTAGAATCTAATAAGTCGTAATACCTACTAATTCCACTTGCGGATCTATTAACAGTTTTAACTTTAATAATTTCTTGGCTAATACCTAGTGGTGCTACTTGGTAGTCTTCACCAGTTACCATTCTATTTTGTGTATAATAAGTTGACGGAGCGTTTGCTCTAATACTTGCGTTAGTTTCGCTTCTACTTGCATTGTCAACTGTGTACTTCAAAGAAAATGCTAAATTTAGTGTTTCAGAATTTCCTGCTTTAGATATGTACGGAACTGCTACAGAAATATTTGTTAAGTCTTTAGGAACAATATTAAACGAATCATTAGCACTACTTCTATAGTATGCTCTAAATGCCCCTTTAGGAAGATTACCAAATACTCCGTCACTAAAGATCATATCAATTGCATCTTGTGTTTTTGTTAATACAGCAAAAATGTTTCTTTGATTTTTTCTTGTACTATTGTAAACAATGTTATTACCTTCAACAGCATCAACTTTAGTCCATAACTCGTCCTCTGCACCAATTGAATTTAACTTATAAAGCCAAACATCATCGTTGTTGACATCTATTGAATCAATACTTACAACTTGGTTAGTGCTAGGCGTGTCAATGTTAAATGCCCCTGTATCAATAACTCCCTGACGGAAGTGTGCAAAAAATCCTGCGTTAGTTGATCCTGGTCCTCTGCCATCATCTCTAAAAAGAAATCCTAAACTGTTTCCTGGTAATGGTGCTTCTTCTGAAATTACACCGTTACTAACATCTGTAGAAACAATCTGAAACTGTAAACTTCTACCATCAACGTTTTTACTAAAAGTATAAACAGGAACATCAGTATTGGAAGCGTTAAATCTGTATTGGTCTGTAGGTACACCTTCTACTGAGTCTTTTTTAATTGGTTTACCAAACTGCGAATTTAAAGGCAATGCGGCATTTAGTACTCTTTCAAACTGCTCTCTCCAAGTAGCGTTACTTGGGTCGTTCCAAATAACTGATTGGCTAGCTACATTTGTTCCGTTGCTATCAATTACATCTTCTGTAGTTGAAACACTTTCCATTTTAAGCAATCCGTTAGCTGGTTTATTACGCTTAGGATTATAAGAAAGTAAACGTGCTAGTCTTAGTACGCTTTCTCTACGAGATGCAAGTTCTAAAAAGTTTTCTCTAGCATTTAAGTCAACACGGAAAGCAACGTTTTGTCCTAGGAAAGCAATAAGGTCAATAAGTGCCAAGTATTCACTTGATTCAATGTAATCGTTAAAGTCCTCAGGATAATTTTCTCTGAGGTAATTAATCATAGTTCTGCGTAAATTATCAAAATCGTATGATTTAAATTCAGCATTACGGAAAGACTGATAGACCTTGGCCCAATCCTCCGCTATTAGTAATCTGTTCTGTCTATCTGTTGACGCCATTTGTTTGCTTTCCTTAGTATAGTACTATTTATTGTATTGCGTTAAGTGTGTACTTAATTCACTCCCGCACTCTCGTCAAATGTTAGACGCATCTTTTCACTGATATTGTAAGGCAAATATGTTAGATCACAGTCGATAATAATACCACTCTCGTATGAATCAATAACAATTTTGTTAACAACTATTCTTGGATCTGAATTTACAATCTGTTTAACATTTTCAGCTATTGCTTCTTCCATTGACGGTGTCATTGGTTCAAAGATAGCGTCCCATATAATTGTACCAAACTCAGGATTTTCTAGTTTTTCCCCTTGTCTGATATGAAAATGATTTAATAAATCTTGTTTAATTAACCCAATGTCATATAACGTCTTACTTACGTTTTCTGGGTTAACAGTACTAAGCCCTCTATAGGCACGATTAGCAGTTGCCGGGTTACCCGGGCTACTAGATGATGTAACTGTAATATTTTTATATAATTCGCTTGCCATAGTACTATATTTACCTTAATTTTTATCCATTGGTTTTACTGTCTTTATTAAACGTATCAGGAATTCTAGGCGTTGGTTTATCATTCTTAGTTGTAAAATTATTGTCTCTATCTGTAGCAAACGGCTTGTGTGCTGTAGGATTTAAATTTTCATGCCAACCCCATGGTTCATGTTGTGGAACACGCTGTACTAGTACCGGTGATTCTTCTCCTGGAACAGTATGTGTATTCAATGCACTAACTGGATCAGCTGTTGCGGCTGTTGGACCATTCATATGAATGTTTGATGCTGTTTCTGTATGATTTCCACCACTATTAAAGTCTGACGTTGTTCCTGCTGTGAACTTGTTTGCACTACCTGTGTTTAAATCAAAGTTAGTTGATGTTGTAATTTTTCCGTTTGCACCGATTAATATGTTTGTGTCAGCACTTGACTCTATTTGTATTTTTCCTTTGCCAGCTTTTGTTCCTGTGTAATTTCCACTTGCTTTTAAGTACAAGTTAGCACCAGCTTCAATTGTAACATTACGGTCTGCTGTAAAGTTAAAATCATTCTTAGTGTGCATACTAATACTATCGCCGGCATATATATCAACTTTGCCATCGCTTGTAAGTTCAATCCAACTTGTTCCTCTAGCATTACCCACATAAATTAAATCTTCACTATTATGTAAAAGTATTTGATGCCCTGTTCTAGTACGCACACGGAATAATTCGTTGTGTGGAAGGTCTGGCTTACCATCAGTTTCATTAGCCATTACATCAGCATACTCTGGAGGACCATCTTCGGCTGTAGTTTTTCTTAAAAATTTATCATCGCCATCATCTGCTACAAGTGATGTGCCGCCAAGTCTTGATTTAAAGACATCGGCATTTCCTTCTAATGTTCCTATTTTTGTTTTTGGAGCACCTGGGCGTTTGTCAATCGGACCTGGAGTATTAAATCCAAAAACTGCACTAGGAACTTCTCGTCTAGCACTTGATGTTGTAATGCCTCTTGCTTCGTCAAAAATTAGACCTTGCTCAATAAGACCATTTGTAAAATCTTCTTGGAACGGTTTTTTAAACTTAGTTGGGTCTTGACCTAAACCTGATTCAGTTTCTTTGTTATACTCTGTTACAGGTAATTTTGCACCCTGCATTTTTTCAGGTTCAGTTTTTGTAGTGTGTGATGTTGCGGCATTTCCCGGAACTGCAAAATTTGAATATCTATCTTGTACACACCCTAACCAATAACATTGGTTGGGATTACCTTCTGCAAAAATTATAAGAACCTGTGTTCCAATATCAGGCGGAATCATCCACATGCCATAACTTTGTTGTGAATCTCGGTACCCGTCATTTTTTGTTACTCCTGCTCTTGGAGTTTGCCCTGTAAATGGTGACAAATATCTTGCTTGATACATTGAGCCGTTTGCAAAGTTTGAGTTACCTGTTGTTGTAGTTTTTAATAACTGAACTTGTAAAGTTCCCATATATTCAGAATCAACAAAACTAACAACCTTAGCAAGATATGGTCCAGGGAACATTACCGGAACTTTGTGAACTGATACTTGATCTATTAATGGACTATACATTATCTCTGCATTCCTCTACTGGAGTTTGAACTGTTAGTAAGTGTAGTAGTTTTATCTGCACCACCTTCCAAACTTGCACCAACCTTTTCTCCAGCTTGTTTGTTTTTGTAGTCAAGCTCTGCTTGATTGTTCATTCTTAGTAACGTTAGCATTTGTGTAAATTTCCCGCTATCAAATGTATGTTTTACTTCATTAACTTTATATAATCCACTAAACTGTCTAACTGTCACTCCATCAGTTTCTGATTGTACTGTTGGAAATTCTATAGTTGAACTACTAGAACTATAATCGTATGGTGTTTTAAAATTCAATCGTACAAACTGTTGAGAACGTACATGATCTATTTGACCATCTGCGTCTTGGTACCAAGTTGATCCTTCTGCTGATTGGTAATTGCCTGTTCCGCTATCACTTAAGAAATACGGATCTCCCATAATTTCTAATTGTACTTCAACCAAGTCTAATCCGCTGTTAACAAGTGCTTTATGAAATGTTCTTGCAATTACTTCTTTAGTGTCCGAAGGTACTGCTCGCATACCTGATGTAATAATTTCAATATCAGATTCAAGAGTTGATTTAAGTGGTACTATTGGTTTTTCTTCCTTGCCTGCATCAGCCACTATTTTTTTTGATGTATCTTCTTCATTGGCAGTTGCCGAATCACCAGCATTTTGTGCTGTACTTGTGTCTCCCGCTTGATCTCTTGGAATTGGTGTTAAAAATCTTGCGTTAAATGTTAAATCAAAGTTTAAAACATTTTTGTTTTTGCCTGTGTACAAATAATTGTATTCTCTTGCAATATCATTTATCGGAGCCTCTGGAGCAATATCTCCTGGAGCCATCCAAGTACTAGCATGTACAGCATAAGGTATCACTTTAAAAATGTATATAAACGGTGGGCGACCTTTGCGTTGTTCAATTCCATCAATTGGAACTTGAAATACCATTGTTGAAATACTAAACCAATCACGGTATCCTGCAACCTGCTTTGACTCAAGCATCTGTTTTCCGTATTCGCTCATTAATACTAGTTCTTCAATAATGTTATTGATCTTAGTACCTTTTTCAAATTTAAATGCACGTTTGTCTGCAGGGATAGTGTTTAGTTTTAGTTCATATGTCTTTTTAATTGGATCATACATTTGGTCCATTGGTAACGGTTGTACTTCACCTGATTGTAATGCCGTAGAAACTAATTTCGACCTACCAATTGCATTCATTTCATCTTCTTTTAGACTCTGTGCTAATTGTGCTTGTACACCTTTACCGGATTGTATTTTAATAGTTTCGACTCCGGAAATTTTTTCTAAGAACCCAGACATATCGTCTACGGCTTCATTGTCAGAGTTTAATTCGTTAATTTGTATTTCGCTTGCCCTACGTGCCTTAGCACTTTGTAGTGCATTCTTAGGTGGAAATAATATAATATATTGATCAGCATACTCATTATCATTACCTTCTTCTCTTTTCATAAGAGTGCTATTAAGAATTGCTGTTAAACTTTGTTCTCCACTTTGTAATACTTCTTGCAGATCATTCCCAACAAGTTGCACATCAGTTTGAAGTTGTTGTACTGAATTTTTATTAGCAGATGCTCCTGCTGATAAAAATGTAAGTTCATATGTTGTTCCGCTACCGTCAACTGTCATACCTGCTTCTGTTAACTGTACCGGCATCATACGTTTGGCGGCTCTTACCGTTTGGTTATCGCCAGTATAGCCTACAAATTCAACTGATATCAAAAACGTTGCTTGTGTGTAGGTATGATGACCTGCCATATTTGCCGCAACTTGTAACGCTTCTAAAAACTGTCCCATACTATAAGGTTCAATTACTTTAAAACTGCCTCTGTGCAGTTGTACAGCACGAGTAGTAGAGTTATATCCAATTATTGAGTCTATATCCAAGCCGTCAATATAATATTCAACTCTGCCGCCTTCTTTTTCCAAAGACGTCATTGCTTTTCTTGCACCGAGGTTTCTAGTTCCTCCGCCACTTTTAATAATAACAACTTCTGGTTCGCTATTACCATTCATATAGGTGTTGTCAGGATCTAATATTTCTTCAGTAGTTAAACAGTAAAGACCAAACATGTAGTTCATTGAAGTGAACTGTTCGAGCTCATTAGACTGAACACTTTCTCTAATTTTGCCGTCACCTTTTCTAGTTTCAGTTTTACCTGTGCCAGTTGGTTCTACTGTTGCAGACGATTGTTTATTAGTTGGAGTACCAAACTGTGCCTGTGATCGTCCTGGGCTAAAGCCAAACCTACCCTGGCCTATGCTTATACCGGACCCTGAGTTATTTCTAAATTCGTTAAAGTCGTCAACGGCTGTAGCACCTAGCTCAACTGTTTGTGTAGTAAAGTCTTTTTCTGCATCAATGCCGCCGGTTTTTTCACCTTCAGTTGTCATCTTATACCCCTAGTCTATCTGCAATAGCTGATGCTTTTGGTAGATAGATTTTAGTGCCTACTTTTAAATCGTATATTGGATCTTTAATAGTGTCCATGTTACGTTGTGCAAATACCCACCATAGTTTAGGACTTCCATACATATCATATGCTAACAAGTCTGGTCGATAATTGTATTGCGGTTCTATTTCATATAATACATCATCTGGTGATGCAGGTATAGTGCGAATTCTCATTAAGTCTAAATATTCGCCGCTTTGGTTATCAGGTGTGTTAAACCAAGGACTTGATGAACCGTAATTAGTTGCCATTAAATAAATCCTTTTCCGTTTTTAATATAGTCACCGTTTACATATTTCTGTAAACTAAACTGTTCAATTTCTCTTCTACTGTATATAGGTTGTACTGTTACTGTAATTAAACTCTGTGTTGGTGCCCAGCTTACCCCGTTTCGTGATGATGTAACAGGTTTGCCTGGTGATAATTCTGTAGTTTTTTCAATCGTTATATCGTCAAGTCCTGTTGCAATATAATCAACATCTTGTGGAAGGTCAACTGTAAAGTTAGTAACCACACATGGAATATTGTTAAAAATAAAGTCACCGTACCCGTTTAATTTAACAATTGGAGGCGGTGCTCCAAGCGTTTCTGAGTCCCCTCCGTAAAACATTTTAGTTACTGAACGCAAATAATGTAGTGCCGCTACCCAGTACTGTGCTTCTATTCCGTTCTGTACAAAAAAGTCTCCAGTAATAACAAGTTGATCCACTTGTGAGTTCTGATAAGCAAAATAGGGGTAATTAGTATGTGTAGGGGCTATTGCACTATAGTTGGCAGAGTGTGCAACAATAATAGTAGGAGTAAACGGAAATACTAATCCGTTAGTATCACTTAAAGGCTTTAACAGTGGAGATGATTTGAAACTAGCAACATTCGGAACACTTAACCTAACACGCCAATCCCTAGCAGTTGGTCTTTTAAATTCAACTTTACCATCAGCAGATGCAAGAGGATTACCATCAATTGGTAAATTCTTAGAACGATTATTTTTAGCAAATCCATCTACATTAACAAAATCTGAGATATCTTGTGCCGCACTTTGTACGCCGGCCGCTAACGCAGATGCACCCTCTGTGACACCCTTTTTAATTGTATTACCTAATTTAGCTATATCAAAGTCTGACATTTGGCGAACTCCTTTACGTTATTTAGTTGACTTTATTAAGTATGTAGTTTATAATAGAGTATAACCTGGAGAAAACTTAAATGAGAAAAGTGAATTACTTAAACAATCGAGACTTGTTGTCTGAGATACATAAATCAAAGAGCACGTTCAGCAGTTTTATGGACCCTGCGGATGCACAATTTGACTTAATATTACCAAGTGTTGATAAAATTAACATTAGAACTATAGCAGAAGCTAAACGAGCCCAAGCTAAACGTATTGGTCATGCAGAATACGAACGAAGGAAGCTGGCTGGTGAGAAGGTTAAACAAGCTGAAACCGAAGTTGACTATAAAACAATAACCAAACAAGACGTGGTATTTAGGGTCATGACATATGATCATGTTCCAGAACAACCGGGTCGTAAGAAAAACCCTAAAACTATAGCTGATACTAAAGTTAAGTTAAATTTTCCTCCATACGTGCATTATAGGTTTAATGCTAACGATGAACTTGAACTTGTAGGTAAAAGTCATTGGGAAGGTGGTATGGAAAATGGTTACTTTAGTTTAAGTGGCGGACAAGCAACTAACAAACTTGCACTGATGTGGATGAAGTTGTGCGAACGCTATGCTACCCGAGGTAATGTACGTGGATATACATACAATGACGAAATGCGTGGACAAGCAATTCTCCAGCTAACGCAGATTGGTCTACAATTTGACGAATCAAAGTCTAATAATCCGTTTGCATATTATACTGCGGCTGTTACAAATAGTTTTGTAAGAATTATTAATATTGAAAAACGTAATCAAAATATTAGAGATGATATTCTTGAGATGAACAATATGAATCCTTCCTTTACTAGACAGAACCAAGGTCAGTGGGAAGCTGAACTTGAAAAGCATAAAAAAGCAACTGAAAAGAAATAGGTTGACACTTGAATCTATATGTTGTACAATAAAGTATAATTCGTGAGGTAAATGATTTGTTTAAAAAGGCCGCTGTCTTTACAGACATACACTTTGGACTAAAGTCCAATTCAAAAACGCACAATGACGACTGTGAAGAATTCATAGATTGGTACATTGAACAAGCTCAAGCCGCTGGCTGTGAGACTGGTATCTTTATGGGCGATTGGCATCATAATAGAAACAGTTTGAACATTACAACACTTGATGCTACTCTGCGTTCTTTAGAAAAGTTGGGTAAAGCGTTTGAAAACTTTTACTTCTTTCCTGGAAACCACGATTTATACTACAAAGACAAAAGAGATTTAAACTCTGTTGCATTTGGTAAACATATTGACGGCATTACAATGGTTAATGAAATTATGACCATTGGTGATAGCACACTTGTTCCTTGGTTAGTAGGAGATGAGTGGAAAAAGATTAGTAAAATTAAAAGCAAGTATATATTTGGACACTTTGAACTGCCTAGTTTCTATATGAATGCTATGGTACAGATGCCAGACCACGGAGAACTTAGAGCAGAACATTTCCAACACCAAGAATATGTGTTTAGTGGACACTTTCATAAGCGTCAAGTTAAAGGACCTGTACACTATATTGGAAATGCATTGCCACACAACTATGCAGATGCATGGGATGACGAACGTGGCATGATGATTTTAGAACACGATGGTGAACCTGAGTATATTAACTGGTGGAACTGCCCTAAGTATCGTACTGTAAAACTAAGTCGACTATTAGATGAGAAAGATACACTTATTAAACCTAAGATGTATTTGCGAGTTTCATTAGACTTACCTATTAGTTACGAAGAAGCAAGTTTTATTAAAGAAACATTTATTCAAGAATATGAATGCAGAGAGATTACACTGATTCCAAGTACACAAGACGAAGCTATGAACAGTGAAATTGACATTGCACAGTTTGAAAGTGTTGACGAGATTGTATCTAAAGAGATTGAAGCAATTGAATCAGACAACTTTGACAAGAAAAAGCTGTTAGATATATACCGGGAGCTTGGTAGAGATGATTAAGATAAAAGAATTAACAGTTAAAAACTTTATGAGTGTAGGTAATTCTACACAAGGTGTTGATTTTGACCGCGAACAACTGACGTTAGTGCTTGGTGAAAACTTAGATCAAGGAGGTGACGATTCTGGGAGCCGTAACGGTACAGGAAAGACAACAATTATTAATGCGTTGTCATATGCTCTGTACGGCCAAGCACTAACTAACATACGCAAGGACAATTTAGTTAATAAAACTAATAACAAAGCGATGTTGGTAACACTTACGTTTGAAAAAGATGGTAGAAAATATCATATCGAACGTGGACGTAAACCTAATTTGTTAAAATTTAGTATTGATGATCAGGATCAAGAGATTACTGACGAAAGTCAAGGTGATAGTCGTAAGACTCAAGAAGATATCAACACACTTCTTGGCATGAGTCATACTATGTTTAAGCATATACTTGCATTAAACACATATACAGAACCCTTTCTATCATTAAAGAGTAATGATCAACGAGAGATCATTGAACAGTTACTAGGTATTACTATATTATCTAAAAAAGCTGACAGACTTAGAGAAGAATCTAAAAAAACTAAAGATCAGCTTACAGAAGAAACTGCTAGACTACAAGCAGTTACAACAAGCAACGAAAAAATTAAAGAAAACATTGATCGATTGCATACTAGGCGCAAGGCTTGGATTTCTCAAAATAAACAAGACTGTGACAAGTTAGATAAAGCAATTAAAGATTTAGAAAAGCTAGACATTGACTCTGAGCTAGAAGCTCACGATCTTCTTAGTACTTGGTCAGAAAAAACTACCAAGAGTAACAATTTAATCAAAGAACGATCAACAGTTGAACGTGCATTAGAACAAGCTGACAAGAATATGAAGAAGTCTGGTAAAGAACTAGACGATTTAGAACACGCAAAGTGTTATGCTTGTGGGCAAGACTTACATGACGACAAATTAGAAGAACTTGTAGAAAAATTACAAAAAGATTACGGTGATGCACACACATACCTAATTGAAATTGCTGATAAGTTTGATAAAGTTGTTACAAAGATTTCTGAACTAGGTGATATTGAAAGTAAACCTAATACATTTTATGAAAATGCTAAAGAAGCATACGAGCATAGAAGTAATGTTGATAATTTGAAGAGTGCATTAACAGCAAAGCAAGAAGAACTTGATCCTTATCAAGAACAGATTGATGATTTGAATGAAACTGCTATTCAAGAACTTAATTGGGAAGTTGTTAACGACCTAACTAGTGAAAAAGAACATCAAGACTTCTTGTACAAGTTGTTAACAAATAAAGATAGTTTTATTCGTAAAAAGATTATTGAACAAAACTTAGCATACTTAAACAACAGACTTACATACTATCTTGATAAGATCGGTCTTCCGCATACAGTTGTATTTAAAAACGATCTTACTGTTGAGATACAACAGCTAGGACAAGACTTAGACTTTGATAACTTGTCAAGAGGAGAGCGTAATAGACTTATACTTGGTATGAGTTGGTCATTCCGTGACGTATGGGAAAGTTTGTACCAGAATATTAACTTATTGTTTATCGATGAGCTTATTGATAGTGGTATGGATACTGCTGGTGTTGAATGTTCAATTAGTATTTTAAAGAAGATGGCTAGAGAACGTAATAAGAACGTATATCTAATTTCACACAAAGATGAATTAATTGGGCGTGTTACTAACGTGCTTAAAGTTATTAAAGAGAACGGATTTACTAGCTACGATAACGATATTGAGATTCAGTAATGCAAGACGATACACATGATCTACTTACAAAGGCGTACATGCGGTACTATAAAGCTAACGAATCATTTGAAATTCGTAAAAGCGAACGTACTAAGCGTGAAGCTCGTAAGTGGCTCAGTGAAATTAGACGACTATGCTCTGCTCGACGAGTAGAGATCATGGACGACTTTACATCTAACAAGACAAACCACAATCAAGAACAATAATCACAGGCAACAGTAAGTAAGTTCATGCAGTGGACTTATCAAAACAAGAAAATAGAGGATCTTCCAACAGACTGCGAAGGTTTTGTATATTTGATAACAAACTTAACTAACGACCGCAAGTACATAGGCAAAAAATTAGCCCGATTTAAAACAACTAAACCGCCGCTAAAAGGCAGAAAAAATAAAAGACGTGGAACTAAGGAAAGTGACTGGAAAACTTATTGGGGATCTAGTGACAAGCTATTAGCAGACGTTGCAACATTAGGCGAAGATAAATTTACAAGAGAAATTTTGCATTTTTGTCCTAGCAGAGGCGTTTTAAGTTACATAGAGGCAAAAGAACAGTTTGATCGTAGAGTACTTGAGACCGATGAATATTACAACGGTATCATTAATGTACGAGTTGGCAGTTCTAAAATCTTAATCGAAGCATTAAAAAACATATAGGCACAACATAGCAACATTGATTGATCGGGGTTGCTCGATCCGCTAAGATTCTGCATGAAATACTGTCGATGGGTGTAGCGAGTTGCAAGGACAATACTAACTTAGGTATAAAAGATCGTGGCTCTGAGAAAAAGCAACCACTGAGTAAGTGATTTCGACTGTTAGGGATCAACTGCTTTCCGCGTATATTTGCGAATGCTGAAGTAGGGGGTATGCGGTACGCCGCCTCCGTTGTACTATATATTATACATTTAACTATTAAAATTGTTGAATGCATTGTATATCATACAAATCTTCTTTAACATGTTGTGGCGATGCTCACTCAGATAATGTAGGAGTTTCCACTTTTTTTAATTCGTCCGGCAACGGGCGAATTGTGGCTTAACTATCTAGATAATGCTAAAGTGCTTCGCACTTATATTATTCATATATAAACACTTGTTATATAAAAGATAGAAGTGTTTGAGCGATAGCGATAAACAACAAGTACGTAGTACTTGTTCCAAACAATACAATACACTCACAAATACAATAATATACATTAACATACAATTCTTAATGGACACTCGCGATTAATGTAGATCAGGATCACGACCGAATCCAGCTTTGATATAACTATGTTGTTTTTCAACAATAGTGTATTCTTCTTGGGGATTCATGACATTTAACTGTTGCTGTGTTAGGAGGGCTTCTTCATAGCTGTATACTTGTGCTACTTCGGTGTTGTTTCCATCCATTACAATATAATGTGTAACCATAGTCGAGTATTTACGGTTAGTTTGAGACTAATTAAGTATAAATATATTATATAAAGGAGTTTAAGCTATGAAAATAAATCAGATAGTAACAGAAACAACTATTTCTGAGGCTCCTGGCGGCAACGTACTTGGTAACTTAGCTAAAAAAGCAGGTGCTAAAGTAGCAGGCGCAGTTGGTGCAAAAGCAACAGCGGCTGGTATCCAAGGTGGATTAGATGCTAACGCTAGGGCAAAGGAAATATTTACGCAGTACAGATCATTTATGGGTCAAACAGGTGCTAACCATAAGAAGCCAAATGCAGAAGAAGTTATAGACTTTTTACAAAAACAAAAACTTCCAACAAAACAATTAGCAGGTAAGACAGGTCCAATAACTCCTAAAGAAGTTGACACTATTCTACAAGGTGTTTCGCAAGATTCATTTAAAGGACAAGCAGGTCAAGCGGCAGTGGGTCAAAAAGCGGCTCCAGCAAGTTTAGGTGATAAGTTTGGAGGAGGTGCCGCAGGCGGTAGTGCTCCAGGTGGTGCTCCAGGTGGTATACCAGCAGATATCCAAAAAGCAATCGACGCACTTAGTCCTCAGGACAAAGCAGAACTAGCGAAATTACTATAAGGATTATAACATGAAACTACAAGAAGTAATAGCATACAACCTTAAGTCAGAAGCAATATTGACAGAATCTCAGTCATGGGAAATGTTAACTGAGCATCAAAGACTTTATGTAGGTTCATGGGAAAAGAATGTTTGGCCATTAGTTGAGCAGTACAGCAACTTAATGGAAGCTGACATTACACCAGACGAAATACAAAAAATATTTACACAGGCTGAAAAAGTATCAATTGAAGGCGGTGAGAATTTAACAGCATTAGGTAAAGCAGGTAAAGTAACTTCTGAAGTTTCAGGCAAGATGAAAACTGAAATTAACAAGTTAATGGATGTTGCGGCAAACAGCGGACCTGTTAAAAACTTTGATGCACAATTTGAAAAATTAAAAGCACAATTAAAAACTAAACTACAAGGAAACCCAGCAGGACAAAAGATTCTTGCAGGAGTTGATAAGTGGGGCGGATTTGCAAAAGACAATCCAGCCAAGAGTGCATTTATTATTGGTGCTATGACATCAGTACTTGCATTTGCAAGTGGTGGTATTTTAAGTGGTGCCGCAATTGGTTTCTTTTTAAAGTTAGCAAACAACACTATTAAAGGCGATAAACTATCAACGGCAGTTGCTAAAGGTGTTAAAGGCGCGGCACTTGGTGCTATTGCAGGTGGACTGGGAGATGCTATATCAGGAACAGCAGAAGATATGTTCCCAGCAGATGTTACAAATATCTTTGTAAACCAAGATGGTGCTATTGACATAAGTCAACTTGATGCAATGGATGCAACATCACTTACTGATATTGATGCCACAGCGGCTAAAGAATTAATTCAAGCACGTTCAGCAATGGAAGAAATGATTCCAAAATTAGGTGCTGAAGAAAGTGAAGTGTTACAGCAACAGTTAGATCAATTAAATGATAAAATTAACACACTTGGTGCTGGTGATAACCTCAAAGGATCTATTGACGCAATTCAAGACGAGTTTGGTATTGAAGGTCGAGGCGTTGATGTAAAAGTTTCTGCTAATGATGTTTCAACAAGTACTACTGCAGAACCACTACCAGGCGAAGATGGTGAGTACGGTGAGCCTGCAGGCGATGGTGCACCAGATGCAGATAAATTATCAGGTGACGAAGTAGGTACAGTTAAAGCACAATACGGTGCAGATGAACTTAACGACAAATTTAATATTGATTCAAGCGAATTTCCACGTAATGGTTGGTTAGATGAAAATAAAGATGCCTTATTAAAAGCAGGAATGTCTGATCAAGAGTTTGAAGATTTACAAGCGGCTACACAATTACAAAGAGCAGTTGATCAATCAAACTTCCGTGAAGGCGTTAGAATTAGTGCAAGTGATGAATTAAACAGTTTCATGGGCAGTGAGCCACAAGTAATTGGTGGTATAGAAGGTGAATACGAAGCAGGTGAAACATTTACAAGTAAAGTTGAAACTAAATTGCCTGGAACTGAGAAACCTTGGATGGCTCAAGTTGATGTGCAAATTGAAGGTGTAGATGCAAACGGTGATATTGTTTATGCAATTAAAAATTTATCAGTTGCACCAGAAATATTCAACGATAAAATGTTTGCCGCAATTGATGCACTTGCAGAATCAGATCCAGACAACCCATTAGTAAAAGAATTTATGGACAAGGTTATAATGTCCAACTCAGAAGCAAGTATGGATACACTTAGAGATACCTTTGCTCAAGATGTTGCAGAAAAAGTTATGCAAGGTGCGGCGGCAGTTGCACTTGGTGGTGCATTAGCCAAATCAGAATATGTAGAAAAAGGTGCAAAGAAAGAATCAAAAGTTTATAAAAATGCTGAACAGTTAGAAGAACAATACTTTTACGAATTAGAAGATTACATTCTTAATGAAATAGACATTAAACAAATGGCCAAGAAAGCCGCGGCAGGTGCGGCTAACATAGGTAAAGCGGCGGCTAAAGGTGCAGGTAAAGCAGTAGGCTCTGGCTTAGACAAAGCAGGTGCAGTAGCAAACAAAGGCCTTGGCAAGGCTGTAGGCGCAGTTGCAGGTACAGCAAAAAAAGCAGGTAAAGAATTAGGACAGAAAGTTACAACACGTAAACTTAACAAGGCTTGGACAAAAGCAGGTGAACCTACAGACACTGGATCTATTACTAATATACTTTCAGCACAAGGGTTAAGCGATGAACAGATTGGTACAGTTGCTACAGATACAGGACAACCACTTGAGAAAGATCCAAACGCCAGCGGACAAGCGACAGATGGTGCCGTAGACGCAACACAAGCGCCAACAGCAGGTGATAACACTAAAGCTACACAAGCACAAGCAACAACTAAAAATGACAAACAAGAGCCATCTAGCACAACTGCTCCAGGTGAAACTCCTAAAGCAACAGGTGGTGGGTTAGTTGGAAATAATGCTAAGAAACCAAAAGTTCCAGGTGGTGCTAAAGCAGGTGCTGAACCAACTAGTGCAACAGCATCGCAACCAAATGCAATTCCAAGTTTAGCACAAAAGATTAAAAAAGCAGGCGTAGAAGCACAAGTTAAAAAAATGCTTGGTAATACAGGTGGAACACAACAAGGTGGAACACAACAAGGTGGAACACAACAAGGTAGTGAAGTTAGTTTACCAGACTTGGCAACTAAGATTGCTAATGCAGGTGTGCAAAAACAAGTAAGAGCAATGCTGGTTCGGGGATGAAGTACTTAACAACGCCATTATACGCATTTACTAGATGGCATAGAGCACATTTAATTGCATTTCAGAAATGCACAAAACTTACTAATTATCAAATGATGTGGATAGCGTTTGCAAAAGGATTAATCATATCATTTATCCTTTTGAAACTTTGTATACTCTAAAAGAACGGTTGTCCGGATTTTTTAGTAGTTTCTAGATTTTCTTTAATTAACTTAGACATAATTTCTCTATCTTCAGGACCTACTTGATAAATTTCTTCAAGACTCACTGAACCTCTCATGTACCATACTGTACGCATTAGTTCCATTTTAAAGTTCTTGGTCTCATTTTCTAAGTCGTCAACAATTTTTAGGATATCAGGCAGAGCCAGAGCTGATATCCTTATCCGAAAAAATTTGCTTGATCAAATGTAATAGGCATTTCCCATGTTTTAGGAGCACCTGCTTCAAGCTCTTCTTCAGTAGATTCTATTGTGATTGGCTTCAAACTAAACTTAGATCTATTTGCTTCCATATTATCAGTTACAGATGTATAAAACTTTTTGTCTGCATTTGATATAAACTGTGCAATATGATTTTTATCAGTAACAACATCACCTTCGGCTGTTTGAATAGTAGCAACCCCGTCCATTACCATGTCAATAGTAATTGATGTTAATGCAGTAAACGCTTTGTTAAAGACTACTAACTTCTCATCATCAGTCATATCGTTATCTTGAACTGCACTAGCAATACGTTGCTCTTCGAATGTTTTTGTTGCAACTTTAGTAAACTCTCGGTAGGTTTGAGGTCTAAGTGTAAGTGTTAAATCATCAACTGTAATAATACTGTTGTAATCAACGCCTGTAAACTTGTCCAATACTACTCTAAGATCTAAATCAAATTTTCTCTCTAGATCCGAATTTCCTGGTACTTTAGTTGATAGTTCTAATTTTTCGCCGTATGTGGCAATTCTTATAGCAACCAATAGAGTATCTAAATCAATAGTAGGAACGTCCCAAGCGTTTTTAATGTTAGGGACACAACTATGAATAACGTCTACAGTTGCTTGTCCATTAAGTAATGCATCAGGAGTTTTAAACATAAGTTCATCTCTTGCTGTCATTGCATAAATTGGATATTCGCCTGTTTCTGTTTTTTCTATACTTCCATCTGGATACCAGTTACCTTTGCTAGGTAAGCCGATATATATTTTTGGTTGCCTAAAATATTTCTGTAACGGATTGGATCCGCTTCTTTCTATTTCTGGCATTGTTTTTCTCCGGATAAATAATAAGTGTTGTTCATATACATATTTATGATCAGGACTTATATAGGTACTTAATAAATGGCAGTTGAAGTTACATACAGAGGCGGTGGCATGGATGGCGTTACTAGTAATGCCGCATCAGAAGCTACACTAGCACGATTAGTTGCTCTTATGGAAAAAAAGGGCGGTAATGGCGGAGCTGTGTCAAAAATGGCAGGTGATGTCCAATCTAAAGGTGTTAAGATACAAACTGAGGATAACAAAGCCACTCAAGAAAGCACAGAAAGTACAAAAGACCAAACTAAAGCACAAGTAAAACTTACTCAAAAGATAGCAAACGCTGGCAAAGCTCTAGATAGATATACTATGGGTCTATTCAGCGGAATAGGCAATACTGTTAATGCTATTGGTGGGCTAGGTAATGAGTTACTTAGTGGTGGTGACAGAATCAGTGACTTTGGTCAGCATGTTACTGGATTAGTTTCAAAATTTCCAATAGTTGGAGGCGTAGTAGGACAATTTGGTCAAACTATGCTTAATATGATGGACAGTCAGATAGACACCTATCGTACATTATCCAACGGTGGTATTGACTTTGGTAATAGCTTATTTGAAATGCAATCAAAAGCGGCACAAGCTGGTATAAAAATGGAAACCTTAGCAGGAGTGCTCGGCGAGAACTCACAACTATTTGCTCAAGCATTTGGCGGCGCAACTAAGGGTGCTAATGAATTTTCTAAGATTACAAAAATTGTACAACAGTCACAGCAACAATTTTCTGCACTAGGTATGACAATGGAAGATGTTACTGAGTTTACCGCAGACTACATTGATCTACAAATGATACAAGGTAGAATGGAAGGACGATCTGCAAAATCCTTAGCTAAAGGTACAACAGAATATGTCATGCAACTTGATCAACTTTCTAAAGTTACTGGTATGAGTAGAAAGCAGATTGCTGACGAAATGAAAAGCCAAAGTATGGACGGCAGAATTTCAGCGTTGATCATGAACATGGATGACAAAATGAAGCAACAGCTTAATTCCAGTTTAACAATGATCAAAGGTGCAAGTCCAGAGATGGAAAACGCACTAAAAGAATTGGTTGCAACTAACGGTGTTCCACTAAGTGAGTTTGGTAAAAGTTTAATACGTACTAATCCACAGTTTGCCGAGATGGCTATAGGACTAAGAAATGGAACTCTAACAGCAGAACAATTTGCAACTCAGACAAACGAACAAATTGCAGAGGCAAAAAAGTACGTTAAAGAAAACGCGGCTATGATCTCAACCTCCCAAGTATTAGGGAATACAACATATGATGCTGTACTAGCAATGTCTAGAATGGCAACAATCGGTGGTAAAATTTCTGATGCAGACCAAAAACAACTAGATGCTGTGGCCGCTAAAGAAAAAATACTGACCAACTTTGATAAAGTGATCCAAACAGTACGTAGTAATATTATGGATAAACTGATTACTTCTGGCATCTTTGATAAAATGCAAACTGCATTATCAGGGTTAACAGCATGGTTTGGCAAAGCTGAAACGCAAACAATGATCCAAGGATTTATTGATAGGCTAGGAGTAGCTATTGATAGTATAGGTACATATATTGCAAACTTTACTAAAGATTTTAAAACAATGAAGATTGGCGAGTTAGTATCTAAGTATATTTTTGAACCAATCAAAAGAATGTTTACTGGAGAGAGCAAACCACCACCTGGTCATCCAGAGAGTAACAAAGGTGGAGCAAGTGGTGAAAAAGGTGCAGGACTGTTTGGAACTATGTTTGCGGCCTTAGGACCAATAATTGAAAAGTTTGAAACATTTGGCAAAGCATTAATGTGGGGCGGCATAGGTGCCGCGGCAGTATTAATTGGATTTACCTTAGCAATTAAGGCTATGGCAATTCCACTACTAATTGCATCGCCAGGCATTGCGGCGCTTGGTTTAGCATTTGCCGGAGTTGGTGTTGCGATGTTTGGAATTGCGGCAGTAATTGATTCTATTTTTAGTAGCATTGATAAACTAGCAGGCGGTGTTAAGAAGTTTGAAGACATGGATTCTAAGAAGTTACTTGACGTTGGTAAATCATTAGGTCCGTTAACATCTAATATTATGGGCTTGGCCAAAGGTGGTATTGTTGCATCGTTTGTAGGTGACGGAGCCTTAGAAAAGATATCAGCAGGTGTTAAATCCTTTGAAGGCATTGATTCAAAATCAATGAAAGAGATGGGACCTGCATTAACTAGTTTACAAAAAGGTATCTCAGCATTTACTGGTGACGGCTTAATGGATAGCTTTAGTAAATTCTTAGGTGGGTTATTTGGCAATGATGGTGGCATGACAAAAATGGCTAAAGATCTTGAATCTTTTGCTGACATTGATGCCGCAGGATTAAAAAATATTGGAGACGGATTACAAGGCATTGCGGCATATGTTGAAGCTATGGACGATGCCAATTTAAAATCTGTATCTAAAAACATAAAAGAATTAATTAAACAGATTAAAGAATACAACGAAGTGTATAAAACAATGGATGCAGAAACCAAAGCATCGTTTACCAAAGTACTAAATGTTAATAACGAGAGTCAAGATAAGTCTTCTTCCATGCTAACTTCGTTAAATAGTGTTAACAACTTGATACTTGAAGAGTTGAAAAAACAAACTAAAGGTGGAAAAAACATGACACGAGCACTATCAGGAGCGGCATAATATGAGTTGGAAACGTTATTTTACGCCAGTTCCTACTGGTACTGCACAAAATGGAAGTTATTCCCCACTAGGCGGTCGCGGAGACGGCGGCATGGGCCCAGCCCAAGCAAACTATTCAAGTTACCTACCAGATGTGTATGTTGGTTCGCCAAATCGTGTTGAACGGTATGGTCAGTATAATACAATGGACAATGACAGTGAAGTCAATGCCGCATTAGATATCTTAGCAGAATTTACAACCCAAAAGAATACATCAAATAGAAGTCCGTTTATGATGGACTTTAATCAAGACGCAACTAACACAGAAGTAACAACACTTAAATTATATCTACAACAATGGTGTAAGTTACAGAAGTTTGAAACACGCATGTTTCGTATTTTACGTAATGTGTTTAAGTATGGTGATGCATTTTTTATTAGAGATCCAGAAACTAAAAAATGGCACTTCATTGATCCGGCAAACGTTACAAAGATTATTGTTAACGAAAGCGAAGGCAAAACCCCTGAACAATATGTTGTTAAGAATGTTAATTTAAACTTTGTTGACGGCGTAGCAACTACACCATTACAGACTAACGGAAACGTTACTGGTGGCGGTGATGGTTATATGACTGGCGGTGCAAGAGGAATGACAGGCGCACCTAACCAAGCATTACAAGGTGGACGTTTTGCTAAAGGCGAATCAGAATTTGCAATTGATGCAGAGCATATGGTGCATTTAAGTTTAAGCGAAGGCTTAGACAACAACTTTCCGTTTGGTAACAGTTTACTTGAATCAATATTTAAAGTATACAAACAAAAAGAATTACTTGAAGATGCTATTATTATTTACAGAGTGCAAAGAGCACCTGAGCGTAGAGTATTTTACGTTGACGTAGGTAATATGCCAAGTCACTTAGCAATGCAGTTTGTTGAACGTGTAAAAACAGACATTCATCAAAGACGTATTCCAAGTGCTACAGGCGGTGGAAATAATGTTATTGATAGTAGTTATAACCCATTAAGTATTAATGAAGATTACTTCTTCCCACAAACTGCTGAAGGTAGAGGTTCTAAAGTTGAAACACTACCAGGCGGTACTAACCTAGGAGAGATTGATGATCTTAGATATTTTACTAATAAGCTGGTACGCGGCTTGCGTATTCCTAGTTCTTATCTTCCTACAGGGCCTGACGATGGTGCTAGTGCATTCCAAGATGGGCGAGTGGGTACAGCATACATACAAGAGTTACGATTCAATACCTACTGTGAAAGACTACAAGGGCTTTTAACAGAAAGTTTTAACCAAGATTTTAAACGTTACCTATTAGAAAAAGGTATTAACATTGACACAGCAATGTTTGACCTTAGAATGCAACCACCACAAAACTTTGCAAGTTACAGACAGAGTGAACTTGATAATGCAAGAGTTGGTACATTTACACAAATGAGTGCAGTACCTTATGTTTCAAATAGATTTGCACTAAAACGTTTCTTAGGCCTAAGTGCAGAAGAAGTTGCAGACAACGAAAAGTTATGGCGTGAAGAGAACGATGAAAACATAGAACCAATTCCAACAGACGCCGCAGGCGAAATGCGTGGAGCAGGAGTAAGTGCCGCAGGCATGACTGCTGACATGTCAGGTATGGAAGACGAAGCTGTTGATCCGGACGCACCAGCACCAGAAGATGGTGGAGATGGTACTCCTCCAGAAACAGTAACAGGTGAAACCCCGCTACCGGGCGGAGAGGTATAAATACTAGCATGATACTACGTGAACTATTTTATTTTGATAAAGAAACATTAGAGCCTGTTGAAAACACCTCTTATGATCCCTCGTATGACGACTCGATTCTTAAGAAAGATGACACACGTAAGACGCGACTAACCCTACGCCAGATTAATAAAATGAGACAAGCATCTGAACTACATAAAGAGGAGAGCGAGAAGGAATTACATTTTGTAAGACAAATGTATGGACTTTCAGCTAATGCAGAAGTAGGTGTCTAAGAATGTCAATAGCGTTTGTAGTAGGTAACGGTACCTCTAGAAAACCTGTAAATTTAACAAAACTCAAACAACACGGATTACTATACGCTTGTAACGCAGTTTATAGAGAAGGCGTAAATCCTGACTATCTAGTTGCAGTAGATACTAAGATGGTTACAGAGATAAACAGATCACAGTACCAAATAGATAATAGCGTATGGACTAATCCAAACAAATTATTCGAGAAATTTCATAAATTTAACTACTTTGCAACTCCATTAGGCTGGTCAAGCGGACCAACTGCATTATGGTTAGCTACAAACACTACAGAACATACACATGATCAGATATACATACTAGGGTTTGATTTTGAAGGTACAGAAGGAAAGATTAATAACTTGTACGCAGACACTGAAAATTATAAAAGAAGTACAGAAGTTGCAACATACCATGGGAATTGGTCTAGACAAACAGGTATCATAATTCAAAAAAACGTGCAAAAGAGATATATAAGAGTAGTTGAGAACAAAGATGACTACTGTCCAGACAACTTACGCCCATTAGGTAACTTGTCGCATATGACAACCAAGGAATTCATGGAAAAGTTCATGGATTTATAATCTTAATGTAAAACCGGCTCGTTTTGTCCGGTTTAACCCCCCTTTTAATCAAAAACCATAAATACAATTGACAGCTTATCATATCTAAACAACAGGAGGAGATAATAAAATGGCTAATACGAATAAATTTGAAGCAATGCTTGAAAAGCTAATTGCTGAAGACAGAGCGGGTGCAGAAGACCTGTTTCACGAGATTGTGGTTGAAAAATCACGCGATATATACGAAAATTTACTAAAAGACGATGTTGAAGAAGTTGAAGTAGACGAAGCAACAGACGAAGAAGTTGATGAAACAACTGATGAAGAAGTAGATGAAGCAAACGATGAAGAAGTAGATGAGTCAGACGAAGACTTAGATGAATCTACTGATGAAGAAGTTGACGAAGCTACAGACGAAGAAGTTGAAGAAAACTTTGTAGATCAAATTACACCAGAAGCTGATGATGACATGGGTGGCGATGCCGCTGATGATATGATGGCTGACATTGCCGCTGATACAGACGGCGAAGAAGGTGAAGAGTCAGATGACGAGGACATTGAAGACCGCGTTACTGATTTAGAAGATACTTTCGATGACCTAAAAGCTGAATTTGACGCCATGATGAGTGACGACAAAGAAGGTGACGACGAAGGCGAAGATGACATGGAAATGCCAATGGATGCTGGAGACGAAGGTGATGAGGAAGAGGCTGAGGAAGCATTTGCTCCACAAGCCGATCTTGAAGTAGCACCAGTGCGTTATGAAGGCGCAAAAGATGCAAATTCACAAATGCGTGAATATGTTGAAAAAGTGACAGCTAATATGGGCGACAATGGTGATAACACCAAATCTCCAGTAGCTGGCAAAAATGACATGGGTGGAACAACAGCAAATATTGCTAAAGGTTCATCTGAGGAAAAGGGCGGAAAAGCTTCTGGACCTAAAGAAGATAATGCAGGGAACGTTAACGTACCAGGCGGAAAAGCTTCAAAGTCAATGAGTGCTAACTCAAAAGGCCATGGCGCAGAGAAAAAAGGCGCAGGCGAATCAGGTACTGACAGCAAAAGTGTTGTTGGTAAATAATTGTTAAGGAACTTATAAGTGTTCAATCTAACTGAGACATTGACATTCGACCAAGCAAATATGGTCGTCGAGACTACTGAGAACCAGAAAGGCGGCAAAGATCTTTATTTAAAAGGTATTTGCATCCAAGGCGGTGTAAAGAATGCTAACCAGCGAGTTTACCCTGTTACTGAGATAGGTAGAGCTGTCAAAACTCTCAACGATCAAATTACTGGAGGATATAGTGTTCTTGGAGAAGTTGATCACCCAGAAGGACTTAACATTAACTTAGACCGCGTAAGCCATATGATCACAGAGATGTGGATGGATGGACCAAACGGTTACGGAAAGTTAAAAGTATTACCTACGCCAATGGGACAACTAGTACAAACGATGCTTGAAGCAGGCGTAAAACTAGGTGTTTCATCGCGTGGTTCCGGTAACGTTTCAGAAAACGGTGACGGCGAAGTAAGTGATTACGAGATCATTACAGTTGATTGCGTAGCACAACCAAGTGCTCCGGGTGCATACCCAACTCCCATATACGAGCATTTACTAAATTCCCGTGGGGGGTATAAGGCACTTGAAATAGCACGTGAAGTATCAGGCGATGCGAAGGCACAAAAATATTTAAAAGAATCTTTGGTGAATATCATCAAGGGTCTAAGGTAATAGGAGACCATAATGTTGGAAGCACTAAAATCACTTTTTGAGAACAATGTTCTTTCTGAAGAGATTAAAGCTGACATCCAAGAAGCATGGGACAAGCAAGTTAATGAAAATAAACTTACTGTCACTGCCGAGCTTCGCGAAGAGTTTGCTTCAAAGTATGAGATAGATAAAGCTCATATGGTAGAAGCTGTTGACAGTTTAGTCAACGATAAACTAAGCGAAGAAATTTCCGAATTTACTGAAGATAGAAAAGCACTAGCAGAGGCAAGAGCAAAATACGCTGTTGCAATGCGTGAAAACGCAGATTTGTTAAAGGGCTTTGTACTAAATCAGTTAACGAAGGAAGTTGGAGAACTACATGAGGATCAAAAAGTTGTATCAGAGAAATTTGGTGCACTTGAAGAGTTTGTAGTAGAAGCTTTGTCAAAAGAAATTGCAGAGTTCCATCAAGACAAGAAAGACTTAGCCGAAACCAAGGTACGCCTTGTACGTGAAGCTAAAGATCACTTAACAAAAGTTAAAACTACCTTTGTTAAGAGAAGTGCAGAACTAGTAACTGAAACAGTAAGTAAGGGCCTTAAAAAGGAAATTACTGCACTGAAAGATGATATTGATTCAGCACGTAAAAACGATTTTGGTCGCAAGATTTTCGAAACGTTTGCAAATGAGTATACTAATTCATACTTAAATGAAAAATCAGAAACATCTAAGCTAATGAAGGTTGTTGCGTTGAAAGACAAAACAGTTGGAGAAGCAAAAGCTGTAGCTGAACAAGCTAAGAAAATTATCGCTACAAAGAATGCAGAGATTGCAAAACTTGTAGAAGCGACTAAGAGAAAAGACGTAATGTCCGAATTAACTGGGCCTTTAAGTAAGGACCAACGTGAGATTATGAATGACTTACTGGAAAGTGTACAAACAGACAAATTGAAAAATTCGTTTGATAAGTATATTACTGCCGTTATTGACGGGAAGACTCCGGAGAAGAAGAAGGCGAGATTAACAGAGTCAGAGGCAAAAGAGATTACAGGCAATAGAAAAACTAACGTTAGTAGTGTAAGCGTCGAATCAACAAATAATATTGTTGACATTAGACGACTTGCAGGATTGAAATAAGGAGAAAATAATGTCAGAACTACTAGAAAGTCGCTGGCAGGATACCAAAGTTGCACTTTTAGAAGGCCTTCAAGGCAATAAGAAAGCAACAATGGCAAGCACTCTTGAAAACACACGCAAGTGGTTGAATGAGACTGCTACAGCCGGCGGAACTTCCGCAGGTAATGTTGCAACTCTAAATAGAGTTATCCTACCAGTAATCAGACGTGTCATGCCAACTGTTATCGCCAACGAATTAGTCGGTGTACAGCCTATGACAGGTCCCGTGGGTCAAATCCACACATTAAGAGTACGTTACTCAGATTCATCTGATGGTAACGAAGTAGGTGAAGAAGCACTTTCACCATTTAAGATCGCATCAGCTTACTCCGGTAATGCTACAGATGCAACACCAAAAGGATCTGCAACAGCGGCTCTTGAAGGTGCGGCTGGCAAGAGATTGTCAATCCAGATCTTAAAGCAAACAGTCGAAGCAAAAACCAGAAAGCTATCAGCTCGCTGGACTTTTGAAGCGGCTCAAGATGCTCAAGCACAACAAGGCATCGATATTGAAGCAGAAATTATGGCGGCTTTGGCCCAAGAAATTACTGCTGAGATCGATCAAGAAGTATTAGCTTCTTTACGTGCTTTAGCTGGAACTACAAACCAACAGGCATACGACCAGACTGCTGTTAGTGGTACTGCAACTTTCGTAGGTGACGAACATGCGGCTTTAGCTGTTATGATCAACCGCGTTGCAAATACTATTGCTCAGCGTACACGTCGTGGTGCTGGTAACTATGCAGTGGTTAGTCCACATGCATTAACTGTACTTCAATCTGCAACAACTTCAGCGTTCGCAAGAACAACTGAGGGTTCTTTTGAAGCACCAACTAACACTAAGATGGTTGGTACTTTGAATAGTGCAATGAAAGTATATGTTGATTCATATGCGGGTGACGCTACATCAGTACTAGTTGGTTACAAAGGTTCTTCTGAATCAGACGCACCAGCGTTTTACTGCCCATACATTCCATTGATGAGTAGTGGCGTTGTGCTTGATCCAGATAGTTTTGAGCCAGTAGTTAGCTTTATGACTAGATACGGATATGTTGAGTTATCAAACACAGCATCGTCTCTAGGTAATGCGGCAGACTACTTAGGTACTGTTACTATCGCAGGCGTAACATTCTCTTAAGACATAGTCTTAAATAGAGTATTAGGAAGGGCGGCATTTATTTGTCGCCCTTTTTTTACGACTTTTTTTTAACAAAAAGGTTGACAAGTATTATTATATATGTTATAGTATATACATAGCTTAGAATATATACTTTAAGTTATATTACTCAGTAGTGAGTAGCACACAACAAAGGAGCAGTCTAAGTATTGATCAAATTTAGACTCTTAAAAAGGGCTATTATATAGCTCTTTTTTTGTGACCAACTAAATACATATAACAACTTCTAACAAACGACTTTACAGTCGTTTTTTTTGTGGCTTAATTTTCTGGTAAATACTGTATGAAGGATGAGTACACAACTGTCTTTTACGACTTGGTAAAAGAAACTCAGTCAACAACAGGGTTTGAACTTCCTATAGAAGTTGAAGCGTATGTAGTAATGCTTCTTGCAGATAAATTAGACAAACCAGATTTCCTTCCATATGATAGTTTTGCACAATCATTACACAGATTAAAAAGACCTTATAGATTAACAGCAAAAGAGTTAGGTGACACTTGTTTGTTTGTCACAAGCGTATTTCCGTCTTACGGAGCAAGATACGGATTAGACAAGCATTACTACTCCCACATAGGAAAGACAAGCTACAGCCTAGCTAAAACAAGTCTAAACGGCCAACTATTCGAAGTATTAGAAACAAAGTTTGAATGGGTTCGTGATTTTATCTCCCTTACTGTTCGAATTGCGTAAACTGATAAATACTTGTGTCTATTAAAGCGAGCCGCGATTATCACGGCGGACTTATGGGGAATACCATCCTCGTAGACCTAGAACGTCAAAAGGAGAAAACAAAATGGGAAGACCAATTAATAAAAAACACATCGGAGACGGTGCAGGTAAAATCCAAGTAACTGCGGTTAAGTTTGCGGCAGGCGGAGAAATTACTGCGGCAGAGTCGCATATTATTTCACAACGCTCAACTAACAAGTTTAACGTTACTGATGGAACTAAAACTGAAGTTTGTACACTAGTTAACAAATCAATCGGTGCTTTAGGTGCAAGTGAATTTTGCATCAACGTTACTGATAGTGATGGTGTAACTAAGCAAGTTACTAAACTTTACAACAGAAAAGTTCAGCTTGAAGGTGCAACGAAACACAAGTGGTTACGTAACACAGCAGGCGCATCGACAGCAGTTGAAAAAGTAATTACAGGTGCAACAGCGGCTAATCCAGTTGTTATTACATCTAGTGATCACGGACTTGCAAACGGTACTAAAGTATCTATATCAAAAGTAGTTGGTATGGTTGAGCTTAACATCGAAACTGCATACACAGTAGCAAGTACTGCAACAAATACGTTTGCACTAACTGGTATTGACGGTGGAGCATTTACTGGATATACATCAGGTGGTGTTGTAACAGTAGCGGCGGTTGGCGCAGGCAACATTGTTGTTGACGCACAAGCATCGTAAAAAAACTTATAGTGTGGGGGAGCAATCCCCTACATTGTTTGCTCTAGGGAATTATAAATGAAACAGTTAGTAACAGATGGTGATTATACAATAAAAGTAGCAAGTGGTGGTACACTTACTATTGATACTGGAAACCAGATTGGCCAATTATACCTAACAGGTGATTTGGTTGTTAATGGTGCCCAGACAAATGTTACAAGTACAAATTTAAGTATTAACGATAACATTATTGTTCTTAACGCAGGTGAAGCAGGTGCAGGAATTACTCTTAACCAATCAGGTATTAGGATTGAAAGAGGAAGTTTACCAGATACACAAATATTATTTGATGAAACAATTACATGGAATGATCCGGTATCGCAAACAATTAAGACTGGTGCATTTACACTAATTGACGAAGCTGGTGGAAACATTGGTTTGAACGTTAGAAGTATTGCAACTGGTGGCGGAGATTTATTTTTAATTAACGCAGGAACAGGGGTCATTAGTGTTAGTGGTACTAACAACTATGAAGACCAAGTTACTGACGATGATGACATACCAAACAAAGCGTATGTTGACGTAGTGGTTTCAAACCAGGTTGCCGCGGCAAACTTTACAAGATTAAGAACGGGCTCAGCGAGTCTAACACAAATTGAAGTAGAAGACTTTGAAACAACAGGCTTACCAAGTAACTTTAAAATTAGTGTAGATGATGTTAATAATGTTACATACTTTGCGAACAGAACAGAATTACACGATTTAAGAATTACAGGTTCGACAATAGAAACTACAGTAAGTAGTGCAGACCTTATACTATCAGCACCAGGATCAGGCTCAGTAGTTATTGATGACCAGTTACAAATACTACCTACACCTAGTCCAGATGATGCAAGTGTAGATCCTTCAGTACCAGCAGACGGCTTAAAACTTTATGTTAAAACACCAGGAGTTGGTAAAACAGGATTATATTACGTAAATAGTAGTAGCGTTCAAGACGAATTAGTAAGTAAAAATAGATCATTACTTTTAAGTATGATTTTTTAAGGAAGCAAAAATGGCAATAGCACAAACAACAATCGGCGCAACAGACACAGTAGCACTAACGGTACCTGCAGGAAAGTCATGGGCAATTACAACTATTATGGTATGTAATACAGCGGCTTATGATGCGGCAGGAACTAATGATACATCATTTGATTTGCACTTTGTACAAAGTGGAGCTCCTAAAAGCAACACTAACATGGTAGTTAAAGAAATGCCTGTACCAGGTGGCGAAACATTTTCATTCGATAGTGAAAAAGTTATATTATCAGATGGTGACAAAGTTACGTTACTAAGTCAAGCACCGTTAAATTTAAGTGTAACCGTTAGTTATTTGGAAGTGTAATATGCGTTTTTTAAAAGCACAAAGTACAAATGCTAGAGGTATATACGGAAACAAAGATATTCGTAGAGACATTAACGGACTAGTTACTCTTGACAGTACTAATGCTGTTATGGTTCCGTCGGGTACAACAGCACAACAGCCATCAAGTCCGGTTAACGGAATGATGCGTTACAATACTACTACTAATGTATTTGAAAGTTACGAAGCTGGATCATGGGCACCTGTTCGTAGATTTGCACCAGCCGCGATTGTTGTTCAATCAGCAGGCAACGGTGACGATTCTGAAACAAAGTTTGGACCATTAAACAACGGCGATACTTACAATCCAGCACCAGCGGCTGTACAAAATATTCTTGTAATGGTAGAAAACGTTTTACAAATTCCAACTACAAACTTTACTTTAGAACAAAACCCAAGTGGATATGCCACAGGTTGGTATGTAGTATTTGGGGCCGCAGTACCAACAGGAAAACCTGTAACAATCTTCCATAACTTCGACAAGTAATTCCTATAAATATAGTATAGGAGGGCAGTAATGTCAATAGCACGTATTTCAGGTCCGTTACTAGCATCAAACCTAGTACGCACACAATCCGATCTTAAATTTGAAACAGACCTACTACACATAGGTTCTAGTAACACCCGTATTGGTGTTAGGACCGCTTCACCTTCAGACCTATTACAGATAAACGGACAAATAAAGATTATTGATCCGTATGCTACTCGGTTAACAGGTGGTAATGTTGAAATTAACACACTAGGTGCTAGAGCAGTAGTTGGTGATATTAATTTAGATGCAATAAATTTAATCCGTGCTGAAGAACTTAGAACTGAAAATTTAACATTTAACAACCATGCAATTGGTAGTTTATCAAACAGCGATATTACATTTACACCTCACGGTGCTGGACAAACTAATTTTTTAAAGCCTGTTATACAAATAGGTAATCTACAAGTTGACACAAATATTACAGTTGCAGGAGATGTATCAACCGGAGGAACATTTAACTTTGGTGACGGATCTGGTGATACTGTTTCATTTGGTAATGTTGACTTTAGTCAAGACATTGTACCTAGAAGAACTGAAGATCTACTAAACTTAGGTAGTGCTACTAAGATGTGGAATAATGTTACTACGGGTAAAGCAAGATTCGGTGACATTGAAATTGACACTGGCGTAATTACTACTGTAAGTTCAGGTAACAACTTAATCATACGTGCTAGTGGAACAGGTGCAGTTGTTGTTGACAATATGCGTTTCTCTAGCAGTAAACTTTCAACTTCATCAGGTGACTTAGTACTTGATCCAGGTGCGAGCATAGGTATTAGTGCCGCAGGAGCATTAAATGTTCCACATGGTACAGAAGCACAAAGACCTAGTAGTTACAGAGATGTTAGATATAACACAACAACTAACTTCTTTGAATTATTTTCAACAGCATACACTCCACTAAAAGGTATATGGAGTGCTGACAGGCAAACATATGTATTAGCAAATAACAGTAATCAATTTGACTTTTATACTAATGGTACAACTAATGTTAACATGAATGCTGATGGTCTTACTGCACATAAACTTGTATCTCAAGATAGTATTACTATTGACAACGGTACAATTAGTTCAGCAGGAACTAACGATGCTATTAATTTAACAGCAAATGGTACTGGTAGCGTTATTGCAGGTAATTTTAAACTATCAGGCAATACTATTACTAACACCCATCCTACAAATAATTTATTATTAAGTAAAACAGGACAATACGGATATATTAAGTTCGACGGAACTATTGGTATTAAAATACCAACAGGAGGCGTTGCTTCAAGACCAGCTGGCCAAGCAATTGGAACTTCAAGATTTAATACAGCCTTAGGATATTTAGAAACCTGGGACGGAACTACATGGGCTAACGTGTCAGGAGCAGGTGATGCTATTAACACAGAGTACATGGAAGAAGTCGGGTTTATCTATACGTTAGCACTTGGTTAATTCCAAAATCGATAAATACATATAACATAGTACAAGACCAGTAATAGGAGAGATACCGATTACCGTGCTGTGGGACATTACTGTGGTTAGCCCGCAATGTAAGGTGGCTAGAGGGACAGGATCCCCGTATTAGGAGAAAAAAGTGGCTGTAGGTCGTATTACTGGTCCGCTATTAAAGTCCAATCTATTGCGTAACGGCGTGGATTTAGCTTTTGAGACGGATTTACTTTATTTAGATGTCAATAATACCCGCATTGGTATTAAGACTGCAACTCCTCAATACGATTTAGACATTAACGGCACAGGCCGTGCAATTGATTTAATATCCTCAGGAACAGCATACATAGGTGACGTTAGAATTAACGGCAACACTATTAGCACTATTGCTGATACACTTAACCTTACTACTGTTGGTTCCGACAAAGTTACAGCATTAAAAACATTAGAAGTCGACGATTTACGTTTTGATACTAATGTAATCAGTACAACAGTTTCAAACGCAAATATTGATATTCTACCAGACGGTTCTGGTAAAGTAAACGTTACTGGAAACGCACAAATTACAGGTAACTTAGATGTTACTGGAAACATTACTGCATCAGGCGATATTACTATTGCAGGTAACGTTACTATTGGTGATGACGAAAATGATACTATCAACATTGTTGCAGGTATCACAAGTGATTTACTACCAAGTACTACAGCAACATATAACTTAGGTACTACAACAGACACTTGGAACAGCATACATGCTACAAGTGCATATATAGACGACATTCAAATTGATACTGGTGTAATTCAAAACACAGTTTCAAACGCAGATTTAGAATTAAGATACGCAGGCAACGGTAGTGTTATTGTTGATGACTTTGTTTTAAAAGGAAGCAGAATTGCTTCAGCAAATGATATTACACTAGCACCATCAACTGGTATTGTAGATATTGACGGTACTGGATCTTTAAGAATTCCAGCAGGTACTACTGCACAAAGACCAGCTGTACCAGCAGTAGGTATGGTACGTTATAATACAACTACATCAAAATTTGAAGGTTATGATGGCAACTGGGTTGTGTTAACAGGTGTGTATGATTTAGATGCAGACACGTATATTACAGCAGAATTATCGCCAGGCGCAAACGATGATACTATTCGTTTTTATGCAGGTGGCACAGAAATTGCTTCAATAACACAAACAGAGTTTAATGTTGCAAAGCTACAAGTTGATAGTATTAGTATTGATGGGCAAACAATTAGTACAACAACTGCTAATACAGACCTAATTTTAGCACCAAACGGCACTGGTGGTGTACAAATTGACAATATTAATATCGGTGGAAGTACAATAAATAACACTAGTAACAATGCAGTAACAACGTTTAGTAGTACAGGAACAGGCTACTTTGAAATTGACGGAACAGCTGGTTTTGTTGTACCAGTAGGAACAGGATCTGAAAGACACCCTGCTCCAGTTATTGGAATGATGAGATGGAATACAACTGATGGGCGTTTAGAAATTTATGACAGCACTCAGTGGGATTCAGTAGCAGGTAGTTCGGGATCAGTTTCACAAACAGACGCACAAAATATTGCATTAGAATTAGTTTTGAGCATGGGATAAGATAAAATATGGCAACGTTTTTTAAAAATAAAGTAGAAAAAAGTGTAGGGACATTACCTATCACAATACTAACAGTCCCAGCGGCAAGTAAAGTTACTGCTATTGGTATGAGTGTTGCTAACCTACTAGATGGTAACGTAAGAGTTAGTATTCAAGTAAAAGACGATACAAGTGTATTAGGATATTATATTAAAGATGTTATGATTGCGCCTAATGCGGCATTAAGAGCAATTAATGGTGGTGAGAAATTAGTACTACCAGGAAATAATGAAGTAGTAATTACAGCTGATCAAGATGATGCTTGTGATGTTATTTTAAGTTACGTGGAGATTGTATAATGACACAATATGTAGGACAAGCACCTTTACAGGGGCAAACAGGCGATAGATATTTTTACGCACTTCGTAGAGATGACGATGGTGCATTGTTTGTCGCTAAAGTAGACATTGCTTCGCCTACAGATGCGATACAAATGAACAGACCAGGTGGCCCAGATGGTAACTTTGCTGACTTCCAAACAGGTGAAGACTTCTTTGAAGGAAGAAATCCAAACCACGTACTAGTGTTTGATAACTTAGTGTACGAACAAATGCGTTGGGACGAGAAAAACATTTATTATTATGTAAATGAAGAAGGCGAACTTGTCTTAAGAATTAATACAAAATATACATACGATGAAAATGCATCAGCTGATCATTTAGCGTTTGGAAATAACCCGACAGGATACGTAGGATAATGGCTGAATTTAATCTAGCACGAATAAGATATACTTGGAAAAATGTTTGGCTTGCAGGTGCAACTTACATTAAAGATGATATTGTACGACATGGTGGTAACACTTATGTTTGTATGGAAGGCCACTTATCAGACCAAACTTCTTTCACTACAGACCTAGGCTATGCAACACCTAAATGGTTGCTAATGGGAGACGGTTATCAGTGGAAAGGTAACTGGGCTGTTGAAACAAGATATAGAGTTAATGATTTATTCAAGTACAATGCTACAATTTATCGTGTTACTGAAGAGCATGTATCAGGTACTAGTGCCACTGACGGTATTACTAATGACATTGATAAAGTTATTGGATACGCATATACTCCAGATTGGAGATCACAATGGGGACCACTAACAAGATATAGATTTAATGATGTAGTACGTTACAATGGCGTTGTTTACAAATGCGTTACTGAACACACATCATCTTCAATATCAGCAGGACTAGAACAAAACCAAGCTTCATGGACTGTTGTATTCAAAGGAAATAATTTTAGAATTGATTGGGCTCCTAGTACACGTTACACAGTAGATGATGTTGTAAAATACGGTGCTATTGTTTACAGATGTAATGAAGGACATACTTCAGCGGCAACAACAACACTAGGCTTGGAACAAGATGATACTAAGTGGGACGTTGTGCTAAGTGGTATTGATTATAAAGGCTACTGGCAAGACAACGGTGATTCATCTGGCGTAAGATATAAAGTTGGAGACCTAGTTAAATACGGTCCAACTGTTTGGAGATGTAAAACTGCTCACACTTCATTAGCGAGCTTTGCAGAAGCAAACTTTGATATTTGGATGCCAGGTTTAGGATTTGAAGCTGAATGGGATAATGCTACAAGTTACCAACCAGGTGACATTGTTCGTTACGGTGGATACACATACACATCAATGACAAACAACTTAGGTAGTGCGCCAAGTGTAACAGGTGTATTCTACGAAGGTGAAAGTTTACAAGGACTGTACGATTGGGAATTATTAATCACAGGCTATGCTTTTAAGGGCGCCTGGGATGCCGCAGAAAATTATAAAACTGGTGATGTAGTTAGAAATAGTGGTTGGGTTTATATTGCTGTCCAAGACAGTCTTAATCAACAACCTGATTCATTAGATCCAGAAAGTGCAAACTATTACGATCCAGGCGAAACTAGAAGTGCAAACGGCGGGTACTCATTGTACTGGCAGTTGTTAATTACTGGTAATGCTTATAAAGGTGAATGGAAAACTACCGTTGATTATGTATTAGGTGATATTGTAGTACAAGCAGGAACAACGTGGAAGTGTATACAAGCACACGAAGGTGATGATTCGTCACTAGTTGAACCGTCGCTAGATGCAACAAACAGTTATTGGACTAAACATATTCAAGGATCTCCAGGCAACGTAATGGAGTACAGAGGTGACCTAAGAACTCACAATGGTACAGCTCATTTAAGACGTGCTATTGGAAGTCCAGGTGATGCGTTTAAGGTTGTTAGTGGAACAAACGCTTGGGAAGCATTGGGGCAACAAGCTAAAATATTTTATGTTGCAACAACTGGAGTAGATGCCGCAGGAGCAGGACTTGCACCGACAAGCCCATTTGCATCAATTAAATACGCTACGCAATATATTCTAGCAGACGAAGCGGCTAGAGCACCAGCTACAATTTTTGTTAGTACAGGAATTTATGAAGAAATTCTTCCTATTAAAGTACCAGCAGGCGTTGCTATTGTTGGAGACGAATTAAGAAGTACTACGATAAAACCAGCAGAAGGATTTGATGCTGATTACGATATGTTCCAAGTTAGAAATGGCTGTGGAATTAGAAACATGACTCTTGAAGGGTTAAAAGGTATACTAGGAAGTCCAGATACATATGGCGCCCAGGTTCCAGTAGGTGGGTCATTTGTTGCACTTGATCCGGGTTCGGGTCCAGCAGATACAAGTGTTTGGATCACAACTAAATCAACATACGTACAAAACGTAACAACAATTGGTAGTGCATGTGTTGGATTAAAAATTGATGGCGCACTACACAACGGTGGTAATAAATCTATTGTTGCAAACGACTTTACACAAGTTATTAGTGACGGCATTGGTGTATGGGCTAACAAAGATGGTAGAGCAGAGCTTGTATCAGTGTTTACATATTACTGTCATATTGGTTACTATTGTACATCAGGTGGTAAACTACGTGCTACTAACGGTAACAACTCATACGGAAAATATGGATCATTTGCCGAAGGTGAATTAGTAAGTGAAACTCCAATTACAGCAACTATTAATAACAGATATTATGATGCAAAAGCACCAGTTGTTTATAGTAATGCTAACCAGATTTTTGGATTAGGATTTACACACGCTGGCGAAAATTATAAAACTGCAACATTTGCTGTTACAGGATCAGGTGCTGGAGTTAGTGTTGACAATACATCAGTTGATACAAGAAACGGTGCTATTAGTGAAGTTAGATTAATGGATCCAGGTGATTCAAGTACACCAGGTGGTAGAGGACATATTACCGGTGTAAGAAACTCTGCACAGAGTGGAGATACTATTTCAATTACTATTGCACAAGCAGATGCTAACACTCCAGCATATTACGTTGGCAGAGCTATAAGTGCTGTTAACGGAATAAGTGCGGCAGACGCAGGTAGAGTTGGAAATGTAGAAGATGCTCCTTACACTTACACCGGTGTTACAGCAACTTCAAATAATCCATTTGCACTATCAACTGTTGGAACATTTACAGTTGGAGTTAATGGATCTGGAGAGGCAACAGTTACAGTTACAGGTGGCGGACATAGTCATAGACTTGGAGATCAAATTACAATTCTTGATAGTGATATTGGTAACTTTGGCGGTGCTAATTTAGTATTCAATGTTTCCGGCATCACAGAGTCAATGAAAATTATTATTGAAGAAGGCGAAGGCGTTGGGCAATTTGGTATTATTGATGAATACTTTCCTACAACTAAAAAAATGAATATACTTCGCGAGTCAGATGGCAAGCGTGGTTGGGATCATATAGTTCCAGGATGGCCTATTTCAGGAGTACTAGACGGATCAACTACATATAGAATTGAGTCAAGAGTTGAAGTTGATGCTCCACCATATGCTGAAGAAGGATTTGCTACAGGATACGGAACAACAGCATGGCACGATGCGTTTTCTGCAACAGGAACAACAATGGTTGCATTTCCAGTTAGTGGAACTGATAAAGCAATTTATAGTAATGCAGAAGGCAATCAATGGACAGCGGCGGCAGTTGATGCTGGCTTTATAGCTCCAACATGTATTGTTAAGTGTAAAGGTAAATTAGGTTATTTCATTGCATTAGGTAATGGTAATAAAGTTAACTTATCAACTGCTGGTACAGCATGGGGTTCGACAGCGTATACTATTAACACACACAACTACGTACAAGTAGTTGAAGGTCCTTACAACGCAACATCACATACTGTAATTGGTATGGCAGACGATAGTGATGAGATTGCAATTAGTACAACAGACGGAACTACTTGGACTTATGCTAATACAGGATTTGGAACAGGACAAAAATTTATAGCTTACGGAAATGGTAAGTGGATGATTGTTAAAGAAGATGGAACTGCTATTGAAAGTGTTAATAACGGTGCATCATGGACTACTGCAACTAGAGTTTGCCCAATAACATATAATGTTACAGGGTTTGCATTTGGTAATGGTAGATTTGTAACAGCGGCACAACCAAACGGAACTGCGGTTTTTCCATTCGATCCATCAACTACAATGATTAGTGCGGCAACTAGTGCTACAACAGGTATATTTGGTTTAGCATCAACGTTCTTTATTAGCTTTACTGACCTAGCAACAGGTGCATTAAATTCAGTCTGGACTGAAGTAACAGATCCAAACAACGTTAATACAAGAATATGGGGACTTGCATTCAGTGACGGATTGTTTATGGCAATTAGTATACAGGGTGACATTTTATATAGTGACGGTGGAAACATATGGAATAGTAAAACAGCAATTCCGTTACTAAATGCTCAAAACTATAGACAAAAGATTAGTGTTTTACAAATGACTAGTGGTCCAAGATTTATGATTTGCCCAGCTACAGCAACGGCAAATATTGCGGCAATTAAGTTTGGTGCAAGAGCAAGAATGAGAGCGTTTCCTGTAGTAGCTGGACGAGTAAATGCGTTTACAATGACAGATGTTGGCAGTGGTTATACACTAGGTGTTCCACCAAGTCTTCATATTCATGATACACAGAAAACTACAGAAGTAACATACACAGTTAGAATTAAAAACAAAGTATTAGGTCAACCTCACTTTAATAATAGAGGTGCGGCATACACTAAATTTAACCAGGTAGTAATTACTGGAGATGGTTATGCAGACTTATTCCAAATTGGTGGAGAAATTATTGTTAATGCTTTAACACTAATACCAAGTCCAGGTGATAACTTTAGAATTGACGGCATCAACGATGTAATTTATAAAGTGGGTACTGCTACAGTATTAACTGGAGCGGCTCCAAATGCAACAGCAAAACTTACAATAAGTCCTAATATGGGCGTACAAGAGTCGCCTGAACATGCTGTACCAGCAAACATTAGACAGAACTATAGTCAGGTACGTTTAACATTCCATGACTTCTTAGACATTGGTACAGGTAACTTTGGTGATACTGCTTATCCATTACTATACACAGATGGATACGGTAATATTAATCCACCAGAGCAATCATACGAAGCTCAAGAGTATAATGGCGGTAGAGTGTTTTACGCTTCTACAGACCAAGATGGTAACTTTAGAGTAGGTGAACTATTTAAAGTTGAACAAAGTACAGGTATTGTTACTATTAATGCTTCGCAGTTTGACTTAAAAGGTCTAGATGAATTAAGACTTGGTGCATTTATACTAGGTGGCACAAATGCTGTAATTAGAGAGTTCTCAAAAGAACAAACGTTTGTTGCTAATAGTAACAATATTGTTCCAACACAAAAAGCTATTGCGGCATACTTGCAGGGTAGAATTAGTGGTGGTGGATCAAACGTAGCGGCGAATTCTGTTACAGCTGGTACATGTAAATTTAGTGATTTAAACCATATATCAAACACAGGTGGACTAATTATTAATATTCCAGTACCAATGCATTTTACCAAGATACCAAGTGGTATGATGATGGCACAGGCATTCTTTAACGGTAATATGGATACCATGATGCTAACAGAAAGCCAAGATGATTTTGAAGGATCAGATGGGTTTTATGATGGCGGAGAAAACGGTTATGGTCCAGGGGGAATATAAGCAAATGATAAATACATATAACATGCATGTAGGAAGAAAAAATGGCAGAATTTAAACTAGGTAGAATTAGGTTTGTATGGAAAGGTGCTTGGGTAACCGGTACTGTATACTACAAAGACGATATTATTAGACAAGGCGGAAGAACTTACTTCTGTAACGTTGGGCATACTTCATCTGCACTTTTTTCCACTGATGATACAGCAAAGTGGCAACTGTTTACAGACGGTAGTGCTTGGAACGGGTCATGGACAACTAATTATCTTTACAAGCAAAACGATATTGTTAAGTATGGCGGACAGCTATATATTTGTAACACTTCTCACACATCATCAGCAGATGGTTCAGTGTCAGATGACGTTGCAGGAATATTAGAAACTGACCAAGCTAAATGGGATATATTTGCTGAAGGATTTGATTGGAAATCTAACTGGACTATTGCTACAGTTTACAAAATCAATGACATTGTTAAGTATGGTGGTAATTTATATATTGCTAATACTGCACACACGTCAGCTCTATCTGTAGCTTCAGACACAGACGGTTTAGAAAAAGACCAAGCTAAGTGGGATATTTTCTCAAAAGGCATGGATTGGAAAACAAACTGGTCAGTAGCAACAAGATATAAACGCCAAGACACAGTTAAGTATGGCGGAAAACTATATATTTGTAATGAAGGTCATTTATCAAATGCGGCGGCTGGAGAAGGTTTAGAATCTGATCAAAGCAAGTGGGATATTGTACATGACGGCATTGAATACAAATCAGTACATGCAATTAATACACGATACAAACTTAATGATGTTGTTAAGTATGGTGGTGGTCTTTGGATTAACACACATGAACATACATCAAGTGCAACTAGCTTAACAGACGATGTTGAAAGTGCAGGACACATTGTAACAATTGATACAATTAGTGCGGCAGACACAGACAGAGTAGCTGGAACTTACAGAGATATTACAGGAACATCAAACGGTTCAGGAACTGGACATAGATTTAATGTTGTTATTGACGGCTCTGGAGCGGCAACAATTACAGTTGTTAAAGGTGGTCAAGGTCACGCAGTTGCAAATATAATTACAGTTAGTCCAGCAAGTATTGGCGGCTTAGGAACTTCATTTACATTTAGAATTGCTACTATTGAAACTTCAACTCAGTGGCAACAGTTTGTTCCAGGTTTAGAATTTGAAGACAGTTGGGCAACTGCTACAGCATACCAAATTGGTGACTTTGTTACTTACGGTGGTTATTCTTATATTGCAAAAGCAAATAACAATGGCGTTGTTCCTTTTGGTAACGCGGCAACTTGGGATTTATTTACAACAGGATTTAGTTTAAAAGGTAACTACAATAATTCAACAGCTTACAAAGTAGGTGATGTTGTTAGAGTTGGCGGTTACACATATATTACTATTCAAGATAGTACAGGCAACAGACCACCAAACGTAACTTATTGGGATAGACTCAACGAAGGTATGAGTTGGAAGGATGCTTGGGCTAACGCGGCATACTATGATTTAGGTGATACTGTTAGAGGTATTAACAATACTAACTCATATATTTGTATACAAGCACACACATCAGATCAAGTATCAGTACAAAACAGACCAGATCAAGATGTAGCTGGCGATTACTGGAACTTAATATCCGGTGGTGTTGAATCAGGAAACTTAACAACCGCTGGTGACTTAGTTTACTACGGTGGTAGTGGTCCAGCTAGATTACCAATTGGTAAAGATGGACAAGTACTTAAAGTTAATACTGCTGGCAATGCTCCTGAATGGGCATACTTTGGCCAGTTAGATCAAGTTTACTATGTTGGTAGAAGCGGCGTTGACGGATTTGCACCAGCATACGGTGTAACAATTGATAAGCCTTTCTTTTCAACAAGATGGGCGGCAGACCAAATACGTAAAGGTCCTCGTAACCCAGATGCAACGTACCTAGTTGAACGTAACAAACAGTTTATTCAAGAACAAGCAATGGAGTTTATTACACATAGTATTGCAAATAATACTGCTCCATTTACAAGTGCATATACATATAGTGCAGTCAAGTGTCGTAGAGACATTGGAATTATTTTAGACGCATTACTATGGGATCTAAGACACGGCGGAAACGTAAGAATGCGTGAAGTTGCAATATCTTATATTTCACCAGCAGGTGCAAACTATGTTGCAGGACAACAAGCAGAAACTAATGCAGTAGTTAATTACGCAATGAGCTTACTGCCAAACATTATTACAAACTTAGCACCAGCAGTAAACTATGCAACGTTAAATAGTGTTGCGGCACCTGTAGCACAAGTTACAGATGCTACTAAAACTGCAGAACCAAATATTGCTACTGTAGCTAACGCACTAACACTATTAGTTACTGGTACTATTACAGCTGGTAACATTACAACTTTAGCGAAAAAAGTTAAACCAAATGTAACACTATTTGTTAAAACAGGACAGTATACAGAAATACTTCCAATTATTGTTCCTGCAGATACAGCAGTTGTTGGTGACGAATTACGTAGTACAGAAATTAGTGCTTCAACAGCAGGACCAACTAACGTAGCTGATGCAGAATTAACTATAGCGGCTATAAACAGAATCAAAGCAGTACTTTCAGATGCAATTCTAAACAATGCTATAACTAGAACACCAGCAGGTGGTCACTTAACAATGGATACATTTAGTGCGGCAGATGCAAGTAGAACTGCAGGTACATATAACGGTGTAACTGGAGCAAGTGCAGGTTCAGGTACAGTAGGTACATTTGACGTTATTGTTGGCTCCGGCGGCGATGTATCAAGCGTTATTATTGTTACATCTGGTTCAGGACATGCAATTAACGATACAATTACACTTAATGATTCAGTATTAGGAGGTGGCGGTGCCGCTAACTTTACAATGGATGTTGCAAGTATTGCACTTGGCAATATAGCTACACAAAATGTTGCAGTACCAGCAGGAACTGCGGCGGCTGTTACAACAGCTGAGTTATTATTTGCAGATATTCATGATTACATTAACAACAAAGTTAACGGAGTAGGTACATTACCAACAATTACAGGACAGGTTGGTAGACGAGTAGATGCCGCTTACACTGACACTAGAGGAAAAATTTACGCTAACTTAGAATTCTTAGTTGATGAAGGGTTTGAATTTATTCAAGCTACACTAACAAAAGACTTCCAAGAATCAATAGCTTCGGCAGTAAACCAAAGCAAGTGTAAAAGAGATTTAAGAGAATATGTAAAAGCAGTTATTTGGGATTTAGAAAACTACGGTAACTATTACTCAACACTTATGGGTAGATGGTTTAGTAATGCTGTTAACGGATCGCTTACAGAAGACATGTTCTATTTAGAAAACGGCACAGGATTAAGAAACTGTACTATTAAAGGATTAACAGGAACACTAGGAGCGGCAAACGCATATGGAACTAAACGTCCAACAGCAGGTGCATTTTGTTCATTAAACCCAAGTTGGGGACCAGACGATGAAGATGCGTGGATTATTACACGTTCGCCATATGTACAAAACGTAACAACATTTGGTAGTAGATGTGTTGGTCTAAAAGTTGATGGAGATATCCATAACGGCGGTAACGATTCGATTGTTGCCAACGACTTTACACAAGTACTTGACGAAGGTATTGGTGCATGGGTTACTAACTTAGGAAGAGCAGAGCTTGTTTCCGTGTTCTCATACTACGGACACATTGGTTATCTTGCAGAACAAGGCGGTAAGATACGTGCTACTAACGGTAACAGTTCATACGGTGACTTTGGTACTGTAGCTGAAGGGGTTGACTTAACAGAAACAGCTATTAAAGCAACAGTTGATAACAGAAGTTTTGATGCGGTAATTGGTGCAGTTGTAACTAACAACGCAGGAATTATACACAACGAGTATTTACATGCAGGTAGAGAATACGTAGTTGCTAACACAACAATTGGCTATACAGGTGACGGTTACGGAATTACAGGATTAGCACCAACAATAGTTAGTGGTGGTGTTATGGAAATTAGACTAACAGGAACTGCTGAAACATTTGGTGGCGCTGATTATAAAACTGCAACAAACGTACCACAAACTGGCAATACTACAAGTATCACAATATCTAACACTGATGCTTCACTTAGTGCGGCATACACAGGATTAGCATTGTTTATTGTTGGCGGCAAGGGTGCTGGACAATATGGGTATATTGACTCATATAACGCAGGTACAAAGATTGCGACAATTAAAAAATACAGTGATGATAGTGCAGGATGGGACACTACTGTTTCAGGACAAGTAGTTGAAGCTGAACTAGATAATACATCAACTTATAGTATTGAACCAAGAGTTGTTATTGGTGCTCCACAAAATGATGGATCAACAGCAATAGCACAAGCGATTGCAAGAGCAAAAGTTGCAGATGGAAAAATTAGTGAAATAAGAATTATCCATCCGGGTGCTTCTTATACAACACCTCCAACAGTAACATTTATTGATCCAAACAACACACTAGATGCTCCATTGGAAGTATTCTTAGGTGACGGTGTACTTGGACAACCAGTATTTGCTTCAAGAGGAACAGGTTGGACAACGGCAACAGCGGCAGTTGTTGATGCAGGATATGAGAAAGATATTACAGGCTTAACATTTACTGCTAATCCGTTTGCTTATATATTGTATAATGCAAACAAAGAATTTATCAAAGACGAAGTTATTGCATATGTTGAAAATCAAATTGCAAACGCGGCTGTTGGTAGCTCATTATGGGATGCCTTTACATACGATAAAGCTACATGGGAATCAAATGTAGATGATTATGTTGATGCACTAGCACATGATGCTAAGTTTGGCGGAACTAAAGAAACTATTAAACATGCTAGAACATATTGGATTGGTGGTAATTCATCAATGCCAGGCAGACAAGGTCAAGCACTAGCGGCTTATGAGTTTTTGAGAACATTAATTACTACTAAAATTTTAGCTAACTCTGCATATACAACTCTACAAAGTCCAGTTGTAACTACGCAAACTACAAATGGTAACAACGGTGAAGCAACTGCTATTACACTAGCAGGTGAACACATTGATATTATTAACGAAGGGTTAATTAACGGACTTACAAGTTTACCAACTAATGGCGGAGTAGGCATATTAAATATTACTGTTGCAACACATGGTTTACTTGCAGGCGATAAAGTAAATATTAGTGCAGTTGGCGGAACATCACAAGTTAACGGTAACAGCTACTATGTAAAAGTTGTTGATGGTAACACATTACAACTTTACTTAGATTATTTGTTACTATTTCCAGCAGTACTTACAAATGGTAGCCCATATGTTGCTAACGGTACTATTGGATTCGGAGCAGGTTACAGAGATGCTAAACAAGACGGCAAGTACATGCAAGTTGAGGGAATGGAAAGTATTCCACAAGCAGGTGCTAACGTTGAGTTTGCTAGTATTCCAGGAACATTCTTTAAACTAGTTAGTGTTACGCAATTAACAGGTAGTTCACCATACTCGGCATTATTACAGATATCACCAAATATGGCACTAGATGATAGTCCAGTACACGGTGACAATATTGAAATGAGAATTAGATATTCACAATGTAGATTAACAGGACACGATTATCTAGACATTGGTACAGGCGGATTTACTACTACTAACTATCCAGGTACACCAACTACTGCGGCAGATCCATTAGATGAAGCTGTAGAAGGCGGTGGAGGAAGAGTATTCTTTACAAGTACAGACCAAGATGGTAACTTTAGAGTAGGTGATTTGTTCAGTGTTGAACAGGCAACTGGTATTGCAACACTAAATGCTGATGCGTTTAGTATTTCAGGACTACAAGAACTACAACTTGGAGCAGTAGCACTTGGCGGTGCTGGTGCAACAATTAACGAATTTAGTACAGACGGTACATTTACTGCAAATAGTGACAATATTGTTCCAACCCAAAAAGCTATTAAGACATATATTACTAGCCAAATTGGTGGAGGAGCGTCAGAATTGAACGTAAATAGTGTAACAGCTGGTGTTATCAATATTCAAGGTAATACGATTACAACAACTACCGGAGTATTAATAAATACAACAGCACAGATGCATTTCACAGGCGGCGTCAGCGGCGGCCCTGTAGCGATGCAACAGTTTATATTGAGTTAAAGGAGAAAGAAAATGGCCACAGGAAGATTAGGACACGCAGATTTAGCCGCGGGCACAAATACTTCTCTATACACGGTACCTGCAAACACCTTCGGGATTGTTACGCTATCGATTTGTAATAGAGGAAATAGTGCAATTTCGGTTAGAGTTGCTGTAGCATCAGCTGGTACACCAGCGTTAAGTGAATACGTCGAATACGATGTTGAAGTCTTAGCAAAAGGTGTGTTAGAGAGATCAGGTATTGCGTTAGCGGCAGGGCAAATACTTGTTGTTTATAGTAGTGCCGTTAATGTTAGTGCAGTCGCGATGGGTATCGAGACATCTACAGCATAATGATAAATATAGTAATAAAAGGGAAACACTAAAATGGGAAGATATATTTCAACAACAGGAACTGCTAGTAGCGTTATTCGTACCGTGTCTAGTGCTTATAATGCTGTCGTTAATGATAGAATCTTAGCTAACGCTTCCAGTTCGGGATTTACAGTTACATTACCAGCTAACGCTAGTTTGATTGTAAATGATACTATTTCAGTAATAGATGTTACAGGTAATTTTAATACCAACAATGTCATACTTGCTAGAAACGGATCAAAAATCCAGAACTTATCAGAAGACTTAACTTTGGATATCAACAACGTTGCTATTACATTGATTTATTCCGGCGCCACTTATGGCTGGATTATGTCAGGTACGTAAGAGAGGAATTAAATTATGGCAGACCTGAGAACACTATTAGGCGATTCAGTTGCGGGACGTTCAGTTCCAACTAGATTCTTCTATATATACAATAATGATAGAGGAATTAACAATGGTGGTTGTTGTTGTCTTTGGACAGTACCAGCAGACATTGTTAACGTAACATTTGAGCTATGGGGTGCAGGTGCCGCAGGAGCAGGTGCATGTTGCTGTCAATTTAGTTCACAAAATGCAGGCGGCGGATCTTATAGTATAAGGTCAGTCAATACAGTGGCAGGATGCCAATATACAATTTGTGCGGCAGGTAACGGTGCATGTTGTGAAAGAGATTGCTTAGGAATTGACGGTTCAACTAGTCATGTTACAGGTTCAGGAATTGCAACTACATGTGCTAGAGGCGGATGTACAGGCAGAACTAACTGTCACGCTCACTATGCTTATAACTGTTGCTTTGGATGTTCACAGATATCAGGTGGAACGCAAGGCGATTTACGTTTAGGACATAGTAGAGGACAACCACTACAAACACATTATTGCCACAATCAAATGTGGGATTATGTACCAAGTTCACCAATGAGTGGCAACACAAGAAAAGGTCGAGATTATTGCGGTAATCCAATGACTTGTTCGGGTTGCGGATGGGGTTGTGCTCAACCTTACCCAGGTGATGCTGGATTTAACGGAACTGCATGTGGCGGTCCGTGTTGTTGGGGCCATTGGGGCTCAGGCGGCATGGTAAAGGTTTCATATAGTTAACATGACTAAATACAAACGAAGGAAATAAACAATGGCTGAAATTACAAAAAACTTTACATATGATATCCCCGACGCTTATTTGAGCCAAACGAATAATGACGGGGACACAGCAACAGCGTCTTACACAGGTCCAGATAGCCTGTATATATACGTTGATGCAACATCAGGGAAAAACACCCTATCACAAAATCCACCAGATGAGGATTTTCATTATAACCCAACTACAGATACTACACCAGAAGGTGAAAGATTAGTTACTTTAGATTGTGCTGGAGAAGACACATTAATGTGTGCCATTTTCCTTCCGCATACAGTAACACTTACACAAGCTGACGTAGTTACTGCACTACCAGAAGGTTATGGCAACTATGCAACACAATGGCCACCATACCCAGATCACGGATACGAAAGAGATTTATGCGTACACGATGAAGGTACTGGTAATTGGACACTTACATGGAAACAACCTTGGCAGACGTGGGAAACATTGACACAATTAAGAAATGACAGATTGGATTCAACTGATCACAGAGTATCAGCAGATTCTCCTGATAGTGTAAAGAATCCATGGATTGCATTTAGAACAAAATTACGTGAACTACCTGTTACGTACGGCAGAGGTACATCAGCAGAGATTCCAGCACACATGGTTAAGTTTCCAGAAGAACCAAGTGTTGGCGGATACGCTGAAGCACCTTCAACTGACGGCGTAGGAATAGGTTAAGGAGAAATATAAATGTCTGCATTAAGATCATTACTACAGCTTGGAACAGATTCGGGAGCCGCGGCTCTACGTACAATCTATGTTTACCATAGTTCGTTCGATGCTGTAAGAGATAACAATCCAGGTTGCTGTTGTGCATGGACACCAAGTTCAGATGTAACATGGGCGGCTTTTGAAACATGGGGCGCAGGTGGCGATGGTGGCGGTGGCTGTTGTTGTATGGGAGGGGCTCCAGGTGGAGCAGGATCATACGGTAGAAAAATTGCTGAAGTAGCACCAGGTGCAGTATTTACATTATGTGCTGGAGCGGCAGGTTGCTGTAGACCAGTTCAAGGATGTGTAGGTTGCGGTAGTTATGCATGTTCACCAACAGGTTGTTGTTCAGGCGGTTACATGTGCTTATGCTCAAGTGGCGGCGGATATGGTTGTGCAACTTGCGGATTTGGTTCTGCATGGGGCGGTCATTGCGGATGTCCAAACAGAATGTGCGGTTGTGTAAAAGGTGCAGACTTTAGTATGTGCGGCTTTAACGGCGGCGGAGCAGGTACATCAATGTGTTCAAGCTCAGCTTGGGAAAACATGACATCAGCACCATACGGCGGACAAAGTGCTAGAATGTCAAGAGATAACTGTTATAAAACACACGGCAGAGATGCAGGTGGTCCAGCTGACTTCCCAGGAGGAGGTGGCGGAACAATGCACACTCACAACGGTTCTTGTTACTGTGGTGGACCAGGTGCTGGTGGATTAGTAGTTGTTTACTATCAATCGGACGTGGGTTAGGAGATATAGATGTCAAATTTAAGAGATTACATTCCAGGTTATGTTGTAGGCACAAGTGCTCCAACAGCATTTACAGTAAGTTATGCATGGAACTCAGATCACAACGAAGCGTGGCCAGCACAAGCATATGGTGTGCCACCAGAATCAAGATATTATTGTAACAACAACGGCGGAAAATGTTGTAACTTCGTTGTACCAACTAGTGCTACATTTGCAGTATTTGAAATGTGGGGCGGTGGTGCGTCAGGAACAGGTGGCTGTTGCTGTATGCAAGGTTACCCAGCTGACTCAGGCGGTTACGCTATTAAGTCTACTAACGTAGCAGGTGGTGATTCGTTTACAATTTGTGCAGGACGCTCAGGTTGTTGTTTAAATGCTGGCGGTAACTACGCAGGTGAGAATAGTTTTGTAATGGGAACACCCAACGGAGCATCATGTTTTTGTGCTGTAGCTTGTGGTGGATACTGTAGTAACTGTACACATTGTCATGGCTTCTTTAGCTGTTACGGATGTTGCATGAACTGTCATAACTGTCAAATTCAACCTAATAACGTTGACTTTGGTATTGCAAGTACAACTGGTTCGTCACAAAGATCACAGCATTGCGGTGATAGAGGATTACAATTAACACCAAGTGCGCCAATGTCACAATCAGGACCAAAAATGGGTCCAAATGGTTGTTGTACACGAGGCGGCGAGTGTAATGGATTTGGTTCATGGCCAGGCGGCGCTGGCGAAGCAGGACAGGTATATGGCGGCGGTTGCTGTTGTGGTTCACCTGGTGCTGAAGGTGCTGTATACGTGGTGTATTATTAAAGGTAACAATAGGAAAAGAATATGATAGATCCAAATGCAAACAACAAAGTCGTAGAAATTACAAAACAATTTTCATACGATATGCCCGATGCTTACTTGTATCAAACTGCTAATGAAGGTAATGTTGGTACGTGGACGTATGAAGGGCCTAAAGAGTTATGGGTATTTTTAAGAAAGCGTGATAATAAGCGTACCGGCCAAACAAGATTTGCTTACGAAATTGAAGATAATTACATGCCAAACGCAGGTGATTACATGGTTAAGATTAACTGTGAAGAAGATCCGTTGTTATGTGAATTAATGGAAACTGATCAAGATACACTTTTCCTTGAAGGAAGAGAAATGGTCAGCGAAACATTACCTGTTAACGATTGGGAAGGTAATCCATTTGTACATATTGAACCTAAAGTTCCTACACCAGATCACACTTACGATAGAGACCAAATTGAATACAATCCAGTTTCACAAGAATGGGTTAGACCTTTTCCGTTTGTTAAACCACACACTAACTGGGAAGAAATTAAAAAAGTACGTTGGTCAAAACTAAATGCGGCGGATGGACACGTATCAGAAGACATGCCATCAAGTTTACTTACTGCTTGGACTGACTATAGAACAGCATTAAGAGAAATTCCAGCTACATATGGCGCGGCTTGGACAGTTGCAATAGCAACAGCAGGTTCAGGATATGCAGTAGGCGACAACTTCAACGTTGACGCAAGTGTATTTGGACTTACAGCGGCAGATGTAGGCAAATTAGATGACCTAAGTCAGCCAATGGGAACACGACCAGGATTTGATTTTGAAGCGGCAACTAGTGGTATGGACGATACTGCTATTGTTAGTGAAAATGATTCATTAGATGTAAACATTATTGTTACAGCAGTTAGTAGTAGCGGTGCAGTTACAGCAGTTAGAACACGTAATGCATTTAACGCAAGACACATTAAAGAAGCAAGAACTCTTAATGCAGTAGCAACTACAGCAACTACAGATGCAGGCTCAGGCGCTGTATTTAATTTAGCTAAAGTAGTTAGAATTGACCCTTGGAAAGTAAGATTCCCACAAAGTCCAAACGCTCAAAGACCGGGTGTATATGGTGAAAGAGATCAATTCCCAGGTGCAATAGGACGTTACTTAACTGACGAAGCTCGCAACGATCCTGCAGATGGTTGGTTAATGGAGCATACATATCATCCATCAACTGGACACTTTGTTCCACCTGAATCAGGCGGTAACTATTTTGCGGCAGATTTGGCAAGATTAAATTTAAGCACAGACGGAACATCATTTGATGATGGCATTGTTGACGGCTTATCAGCGGCACCAAATGACGCATTAGGCAATCCTCGTATTGCTGGAACAATAACAGCCAGAAAACAAAGCTAACACCTCTATCTTCATTAAATATCTGTACAATACAACACTTTAATTGTAGAAGGATATAACATGACAGATAAAAGAAATACGGCTATTTTTATCAATGGTGGTGCTGGCAGAGTTCTTGCTAGTATTCCAGCACTTGAGAAGTTCGCTGAGGAAAATCCAGAAGATAACTTTATCATTGTTTGCGAGGGCGGTACTGACTTTTACAAAGGTCATCCGATTCTCCATGCAAAGGCATACGATCACTGGCACAAAAACTTATTCCAAGATAAACTTAAAGATATGAATCTATTAACACCTGAACCATATAGGGTGTTTGAGTACTACAACCAACAATGTAGTATTTCAGAAGCATATGATATTCAAATCAATAATAAAGGCTTACGTAAAGTAAAAAAGCCAATCTTAAAACTATCAAGAGAAGAACTTCTTTTTGGTAAGAAACTTATTGATGAAGTAAAAGAAAAAACTAAGAAAGACAAAGTAGTTGTTTTTCAACCATTTGGTAGAGCAGTACAACATGAAGGTGGTGTTATTACTGACTGGAGTGGTAGAAGTTTTGAAGCTGAAAACTCAGTTAATATTGTTAAGAAACTTTCAAAGAAATATGCTGTTATTCATATGGCAGAATTTGGTATTGACTTTTCAAAGCACGGTATTAAAGATGCTGTAGCAAGTCCTATGGGAGCAGATTTAAGACATTGGTCCGGAATTATTGCTAACGCAGATTACTTCTTAGGATGTGATAGTGTAGGGCAACATATTGCACACGCACTAGATAAAAAAGCAACTGTAGTAATTGGTTCTACTTTCCCTATTAACGTATCATATCCAGATAATAAAGATATTGATATTTTAGATATGGGCGAGGGTGCTAGAGTGTATTCTCCAATTAGAGTTACAACAGACGAGTACGCAGATAGAATTAATGATGGCATTATGGCAATGAACGATAAAGTTGAAAATGTTATTATTGAGTCAGTATCTAATGGTATTCGAGGTAAAAAGAAAGTTGGGGCTCAGTACAACAGTACTAGTGATTCAGCCTTACCTGCTACTTCTGCTCCGCTAACTGTATAGTAATGAAGAGATTATTTGTATTCGGATGTTCTTATACATCATGGAACTGGCCAACATGGGCAGATTTATATGCACAAGAATTTGACTACTACGAAAACTGGGGCCTACCGGGTCTAGGTAATCGTGCTATTGCAGAACGTGTCGCCGAGTGCAACTTTAAAAACAAATTTACAGAAGATGATACTGTAGTAATACAATGGTCAAGTCATTTAAGACATGACTGGTTAAAATTTACAGAAGACGATCATGAAAGTTGGAAAACTAAAGGTAGTATTTTCAACTATCATAACGTAGAAAAATTTAGTAAGCATTTTCTTGATACATTTTTTGATGAAAAAGCATATTTTTTACATACTTTAAATAATATTCTACTTACTACTGGACTATTAAAGAGTACTAAATGTAAATTTTTTATGACTAGTATTAGTAAATTAAACACATTAGGTAGTGATATACCACACCAAGACGGCCATGGCGAAAATATAAGAAACAATCCAAAGTTATCAAATGCTTGGGAAGAGTTTGGCCTACAAGAATACAATGAAATATTTGAAGAGGATCATTGGTTAGAACCAATTGGATTACATGGGTGGAATAGGCCTGATCTAAGTTGGTGGTTTACTGATGACTCTAATAATAAATGGGTAGAATTACACCCTAGTCCACAACAACATCTAAGTTGGCTTCAGTCAAACCTAAGCCAAGAATTAACAGATGAGCAACAAAATATGATAGATACTGTTGTAGATTGTAAAACTAATGATTACATTGAAACTATTAAAAAAATAACCAGTATGCAAATAGCAAATTGGGATAGAAGTTACAGAGGATTATAAATGTCAAGTAAAAAACCAGTATGGATTGCAGGTATTGCCAGGGGTCACAATGGTGGCGTATGTTTAATGAAAGATGGAGAAATTATATTCTCAATTGAAGAAGAACGTTTAACTAGGCAGAAGTATGATGGCGGTCCTTATGCAAGTATGATTAAGATACTTGAGTATACTGATAAACTAGATTTTCTAGTTGTTGCACATACACAGAATTTAGAACAAACTGCTGGTAAAGTAGACTTTAGTGGTGACGATGTATATACTGGATTAGCACGTAAGCTAGGACTAATTAAAAGAACACCATATGACGGAAATAGCCATCCTCAAGTAATTGACATGTCGAACATTCATCACAAATTACACGCGGCATGTGCATTTTATCGTTCAGGGTTTGACGATGCTGTAGCACTTATTGTTGACGGCGCTGGTACATTTATTACTTTAGACATTGGTGGACAACCTACTACTGTTTGGGAAACTGAAAGTATTTACGATTGTAATTATCCTGATAACTTTAAAACATTATACAAGCACATTGGTGCTAATGGACCGTTAATGGGTGCATGGATGCCTGAGTTTTCAAGCGAAATGTATGATGAACCTAAAGACGCAACACACGAATTAGTTATATCTGAAAATGCAGGTATTGTTAAGTCATACGAAGCAGTTACAGAATACTGTGGATTTAGTTTTATTGAAGCAGGCAAAACTATGGGATTATTTCCATATGGTAAGCCAAACTCTAAAGCACCTAAAATCTTTAGAGATGACACACTTGTACCTGGCGCAGATAGAGCTGTAATTGTTCCAACATATCCTAATGGTGCTCATGTTAACTATAACATGCACGAGTACTTAACTATACATGGCAATGATGACTCTGACGTAACAACAATACAAAACAGACGTGACATGGCGTATGCTATTCAAACAGAAAGCCAAGACCAAGTTGTAAGATTAATTCGTAAAGCAGTTGAAATGTCAGGTAAGAATAAAGTAGTTATTAGTGGCGGATACGGACTTAACTGTGTTGCTAACTACTATTACTTAAAAGCTCTTAAAGACGAAGGCATTGAAATTTATGTTGAACCTGTTTCAAATGATGCAGGAACAGCAATGGGCGGTGCAATGTTGATGCATAGACGATTAACTAAAAGTAATAAAGTTGAACCACAACAAGAAACATTGTATGAAGGACCAGCATACTGTTATAACGAAAAAGATTTGTGGATGACAGCAGAAAAATATGGTGCTACAATAGAAGATGCAGACAACGCTAAGGCAGTAGAGTTACTTGTAGACAGAAAAATTGTTACTTTGTTCCAAGGACGTTCAGAGAACGGACCACGTGCATTAGGTAACAGAACTATCATGTATGATCCAAGCGATCCTAATGGTAAAGATTATATTAACAAAGTTAAAAGACGTGAATACTTCCGTCCGTTTGCAGGTAGTATCTTAGAAGAAGATGTACACGAATGGTTTGACCTGCGTGGCATGGAAAGTTCACCTACAATGATGTATGCTGTTAACTGTCAACCAGGTATTGCAGAAAAGATACCTAGTATTATACACGTTGATGGTACTTGTCGTATTCAAACTGTTAATAGAAAACAAAACGAACATTACTATGATATAATTAAAGCGTTTAAAGAAAAAACAGGAACTAGTATTATCTTTAATACTAGCTTTAACCTAGGCGGTGAACCGTTAGTTGAAACATTAGACGATGCTATACGTACACTTGCTAACAGTGATATTGAATATCTTTATCTTCCAGAATACAACAAACTAGTAACTGTAAAAAATTAAATGTCAGAGCAAGACTTTGTTCAGTACTTTGATTTAAAGATCAATTGGTCTAAAGATACAGATGGTTGCGGCAATCAAATGATTGACGACTTTTTAGATGCAACACAGGCAATAAGTCAAGATACAAAATTTAAAAATGTACTTGAATGGTGCAGTGGTCCGGGCTATTGGGGCTTTGGATTACTAGCAACCGGTATAGCTGAACATGTTACTTTGGCAGATATATACGAACCAAACAAGCCAGCTGTACTAAAGACAATTAAAGAAAACAATTTACAAGACAGAGCAACATTTGTTCTAAGCGACAACTTTACAAACATTCCCCAACAGAAATTTGACCTAATTGTTGCTAATCCGCCACACTTTAATATGGATCCGTATGTAGCACACTATGATGATCCAAGGAAGTATAAAGATTTAGACTGGTCTATACACAGAAACTTCTTTAATACTGTTAATGATTACTTAACTGACAACGGAGTAATTGTACTTGCAGAAAATGTGTGGGGATCAAATCCTAACACATTTCAAGACATGATTGACGACAATGGATTACAGATTACACGTCATTTCGTAAGCAAACAATACCCTTTAGACATGTGGTATTTAGGTATTACACGTTTAGACAGCTAGTAATCGTAACAGTCCATAATTAGGTAAATATACTAAAGAGGAATGTAAAAGGTACAATGAGCTTCGATATCACAAAATACTTTAGACGTGGACAGAACCAAACCATTGAGTTTCGTAACGGAACCAACTTGTCTTACGCTGGACCTAGTTATACATTATTAGAATCAGGAACCGAATTGGACCGCTGGTACGTTGGTAGTTACTTTGGAGTTGAATATACTATTGCCTGTGACGTAAACAGTACACGAAAAGAAATATTAAAATGTTTAGCTACAGCTAGTACTAGTGAAGCAAACATTGTTGTGTACGGTCGCAGTAATTTAGGATCAGACTTAATACAATTAGAAGTCGAAGTTACTGATTCTTACTTTAAATTAATGGCATATCCTAGAGTGCAAGACGATTCAACATCAATTCAAGGTGCAAAGGTAATTTATTCTGCAAACTACTACGCTACACAAAACGAACCTACAGCAACATTACAAGGATCAAACATAGCGGCAAACGCACCAATTTACACATTA